>JACCDP011462743.1_pt1 | contig 70945 bp, 55 predicted proteins | sample 7445841 | NCBI WGS metagenome assembly JACCDP01 (sample SAMN15323441, study PRJNA562643) | freshwater metagenome | isolation source: river surface water | place: USA:Blue River Watershed | collected 2017-08-17 | reverse complement strand
GCTCTCGTGGACGGGCTCGGTAATCCCCTCCACGTCCACCTCGCCGCGGGCAACGTCAACGACGTCACCCAAGCGCAGCAGCTTGTCGCGCTCGCACAAGGCCGAAACTTCATCGCCGACAAGGGCTACGACGCGAACCACGTACTCGAAGCGGTAGCGCGTAAGGGGATGACCGCGGTGATCCCTCCGCTTTCAATTCGAAAGATGAAGCGCACGATCGATGGTCACGTCTACAAAGAGCGCCACCTCGTCGAGAACTTCTTCTGCAAGCTCAAGCCGTACCGGCGCGTCGCCACTCGCTACGACAAGACGGCCCTCAACTACCTGGGCTTCGTCCTCTTCGCGTCGCTCCGCGTCTGGCTGGCCTAGTTTGAGGACAGGCCCTAGGCCCGAGCGGGTCGGCCCGTCGGTTCGGTCGGCGCGTGCACTGAGGCCTGGCCGCGAACCCGTGGCTCGCCCGTCGCCGGCCGCCCGTCGCAACCGTCGCATGCGCGGACCCTGAGAAGCTCCTGAGACGCTGGCGCATGTCGCCCATGCCGGGGTCAGCTGCGTCGTCTTCTACGCTCGCAGTGCGGCCTGTGGCGAACCGAGTCGTTGCGTGTGAATTGTGGTGATTCCTCGAGTCGGTGGCGGTCGTCGCGGGATCGTTTCCGAAGGCGCCGCAGCCCCAGGCGCCGAGCACGAGCCGCTCGGACGGACGATGAGCGCGAAGCCCTACGCGCCCTCTCGGGCGCAGGCGTCGATGCGTTTGGCCAGCTCGACGTCACGCGCTGTCAGCCCGCTGACGTCGTGCGTCGTGAGCGACAGGTGGACGACCGAGTAGCGGATGTCGATGTCCGGGTGGTGGCCCAGATCTTCAGCGACGGCCCCGATGCGCACCACGAAGGCGAGCGCCTCTCGGAAGTCGGCGAAGCGGAACGCCCGCTCGAGCGCCTCCTCCCGGACGAACCAGAGGGGCAGCAGGTGCCGCAGGGCCGCGCGTTCCATCGAGTCGAGCGTGTTCATCGCGCCACCGTCAGAATCGCGCTCCCCGAGAAGTCGGGAAGGCTTGCCCGAACGCCTAGTCCAAAGGCCGTCAGAGAGACCTTTTTCTCCCGACCGTCCTCGGTGAGCAACACCCCTGTTGGGGCCGGTCCAGCGAGCGCGCCGGAGATGTGCACGACCGCCCCCGAGATGTGCGCGGCGGCTCCGGTGGACGGGTCGAAGCGACGCCCCACGAGCATCAGGTCGAGTTTCTTTTCGGGATCCAGCCGGGCCTTCACGATCAGCTCCGCGCCGGTGACGGTCGTCGCCCGTCGGCCCCGGCCCATCAGCGACTCGAGCGCCTGCGACAGCGGCGACAGCAGCGGCTCGTAGCGCCTCTCGGCCACGCCGTCGGCAGGCGGTGAGAGGGCCACCCCGAGAACGGTTCCTTGTCCGTGGCGCCCAAGGCCTCCGGTGAGTGTGGGGAACGGACCTGTCCGCGGACGTCCGATCTCGTCGACGGTTCCACAGCCGCCGACGACGAGCGCGCTCGCCCCGGACGAGACCCTGCGCTCGAGCCGCATCGCCTCTGCTTCGGGAAGCGCATGGGCGTCGACGATGACGACCGGCTCCGTGCCCTCGGGCGGCAGCGTCGCGACGATGCGGTGTTGCACGCCCAGCTGCGTGAGCGCCTCGGCAACGGCCCGAACGCCGCTGCCATGGAGGCCGCCGGTGAACTGATCACAGACCGGCACATAGGGCAGCAGCACCTCGGCAAAGCGCGTCTGCGGACGGGAATGCCTTCGGAACCGCTCCCACGCCTCCCGGTGGGCCTCCAGCGCCTCCAGCGCCGCGCGCGGAGCATCCGTTCCGAGCGCGAGCGAGACACCGACGGAGGCCGCGAGGCGCGCGGCCTGGGCCGTCCGCCCGGGAAGATGCGCTGCGTCGGAGCCGAGCATGGCGACGAGGGGCCGCGGCTCCAGCGTCGACAGCATCAGCTCGTAACTGGAGAGCCGGGCCCGCTCCGGCGCCGGCGCGGGGGACTGCATCAGAACGAGGTCGAGCCTGCGCGCGAACTCCACCGCCAACGCCGAGGGGCCATCGAAGCGGGCGCCGACGAGGATGGGCCGCCCCAGACGTCGACCTCGTTCGCGGGCCGATACGGCGAGGCCCGCCGACGCCGCACGAAGCTCCTCCCACACGTGCGCCCGGCGGTGTCCCGTCAGCCCGTCCCGCGGCATCGCGCCGGCGGCCGACAGGACGAACCGCGCGCCGTAGCGCCGCGCCATCCATTCGTCAAAGCCGATGGCCTGCGCCCCGTCCGTCGTGGCTGCGCCGAATGGCCGATCCAGCAGAACGCCGTCGCAGCCGGACATCAGCGACGCCTCGATGCGGACGGCGGCATCCTTCAGCCAGGCGGGTTCATTCGGAGCGCCGTTCGGGGACGCGACGACCGCCAGTCTGCGACCGATTGACGCCGTGATCGCAGGACCGGCGGCGCCCGCCAGCTGCAACTCGGCACCAGCCGCGTCGGGAGCGCCTTCGAGCGCCAGCCTCATCGGCGTCGGCGCCGAAGGGCCAGCGCGAGCCCCAGCGGCCAGAAAAGGGCGCCCCCCGACAGCTGCGACTGCTCGAGCGGGTGGACGTTCGACACGTCCTGCAGCTCACCCGGCGCCGAGAACTCGAAGAGGGGGTCCTCGGTCATCTCGTCCGGCGAAATGACGGTGTAGAGGCGGGTGACGTAAGAAGCCTCCTTGAGCAGGCTCCGCGTCGCCTCGTCCGTCGCCTGCGCCATGAGAACCGAGCTCCGGCCGGCGTACTCGGTGACGAAGGCGCGCCCACCGGCGGCGTCGACCGCGTTGCCCAGGACAGTCCTGTAGTCGGTGCCGCCGGGCTGCGAAAAGTCGACGCGCAGCGTGGTGTGATCGACCGTCGCCTCCCGGTACAGCTGCGGCACCGCGCGCGTTTCGCCCAGCACGTAGACGACGACGCCCATGTCGGGCCGCGCCGAGACCGCGGTCAGGCGCAGCGGAACGCAGGGCTCGAAGGCCGGGAAGGTGAACTTCACCGGGGTGAGCTGGCTGACGTCGGCGGAGGGGATGAGCTTGAGCGCCACGAACTTCGCGCCCTTGTCGAGGTAGCGCTGGACGATGTCGACCGCCTCGGTGCTGACGTTGTAGCGGCGCTCGGCGAGCCACGACAGCAGCTCTGTGGCATCGGTCGACTGAACCACCACCCAGTCGTACGGGCCCACCGAGCCTCCGCCCAGCTCTTCCACGGACTTCGGGACCTCCTCGGCGGAGCGCGACATGGCCACATCTGCGTCCGCACAGGCACCGCCGCAGCCCGAGGTGACGACGTCGCTGCCAAAGCTGGGGAAGACGAACTGCGGCGCCGTGAGCCTCTGCAGCTCGGTGAACAGCGTCGGGGCCACCACCTCGACCTTTTCGGGCACCTGCATCACCGGCACGATCCAGCCGAAGTCCGGCGCCGACCCGGTGAACTGGATCTGGACGTAGGTTGCGCCCTTTCCGCCCTCTGATGCGAACGCGATCTGCTCGGCCGTCTGGTCGACCGGCGTCGGCGTGTTGCAGAAGAAGCCGCCGCAGGCCCCGGCCGGCCGGGCTGCGAAGAGGGCGAGAGCGACTCCGGCGGCGGTCACGATGCGGCGCATGCGGTCTCCGATGGCGACGATGCCCGATCGTAGGCCCCTGCCGGACGGTGCGCAAACGACAGATGCGTCAGAGTCCCCGGTCGCGCAGCTCCGCGTCGTCGGCGCCGTTCATGTGGCCCAGCTCGTGGAGCACCGTGTCGCGCACCTCGCGGCGCAGCTCGTCCGGTGTCCGGCAAAGCCTGAGCAGGTTGCGTCGATAGAGCAGGATGGCGGGTTTGCGGCCCTCGTCGGCCGGTCTGAAGAGACCGACGATGGTGGGCGACAGCACCGGAAGGCCCGCCTCGAGATCCGACTGTGCGGGGAGGTCGACCCATGAAAAGTCGGTGCGCGACAGCGTCTCGGCCTCGTCCGAGGCCAGTTTTGCCACGACCGTCTTGACCAGCGCATCGAACGCCTCCGACGACAGGTCGAGGGCGGGCGGGTAGGCCTCCGCGTCGAGCTTCGCCGCGGCCTCGAACAGCCGTCGCGCGTCGGCCTCGTTGCCCAGCCGCTCTTCCAGCATTCCGAGAAAGTAGGCGGCCTTCGCGTTTCCGGCGTCGGCCTCGAACGCCTCCTTCAGCACCTCGCGCGCATCCTGGAACCGCAGCCGCTCGAAGAGCGCAACGCCGCGTTCGACCTGAGCCTCGACGTTGTCGTCGTCGAGGGCCAGCGCCGTCTCGGCAGCCCGGAGCGCCTCGTCGCTTCGTCCCAAGGCGTTGAGTGCGCTCGCCTCCATGGCTGCCAGCTCCGCCGCATCGACCGCCTCCTCGGCATGTTCTCGGCCACGGCGGGACAGCAGCACCGCCGTCTCGAGCGAATCGTCCGTGGCGCGACGGATGAGGAAGTCGGCCTCGGCACGCAGGGCTTCGCTGTCGTCGGGCGCGAGGGCGACGGCGCGCTCGTAGGCGTCGTGGGCTTCCTCCGGTTGATTCAGGGCCTCCAGCGCGAAGGCGCGGTTCAGGTGTCCCAGCGGCTCGTCGGGCGCCGCGCGGGCCATCTCCTGAGCGCAGGCCAGCGCCTCTTCGAACCGGTCGGCCTCGAGCGCGCCTTGGAAGGCCGACTGCATCCGGTCGTACAGGTCACCGCCCACCTCGCCGTCGCCGGCGAGCATCGGACGGGTCACCGGGCATCGGGCGGTGGTGGTGGCCGGCCTCGGCAGAACAGCTTCGCCGGAGGAGTCGCCGGAGCCGCAACGGCAAGCCGACGTCGCGACGAGGAGCAGGGCTGTGAGGCGTCTTGTGGGGCGCATGTGCGGGGCCGCTTCGCAGCGACGCGTTCGCGGCACCCTCCACTCTAGCGTGCCGGGACGCAGCGTCGGGAACGATTCCCGCGTTATCGTCCGCCGATGCGTCGCTTCGCTCCTCTCTCCCTCGTTCTCTTGACGGGGCTCTCCGCCGCCTGCCGGAAGAGCGCTCCGGCCGCACCCGAGCCGGGCGCGCTCGAGCTTTGCGAGGCGGGTCTTTCGGCCATCGCCGGTGGCTCGGGCGAGGGCGATTCGTTCCCGGCCTTCGTCGCCGCGTGTGCCGGGCTGCAGGCGCCGGGGGTCTGCCGCGACGCGTGGACCGAGGCGAAGGCCTTGCCGGCCGAGGCGCGGCGTCGCCATGTCGCGCGCCGCTGCGCCGTTGCGTCGTGCGCTGGTCTGCCCGAGCCGCGTCCGGCGCTCTGTCGCGAGGACGTTCAGCGGCTGTCGAACGAGGCCATCTCCGCCGGCTGGCCGGAGCTGTACGGCGCGCTGCTGCATCGCGACCATCCCGAGGTCAGGGCGACCCGACTCATCGGCCTGCTCGTCGCGCTCCAGGAGGAGGCGCGCACGGCGCCCACCACGCTGCAGATCAGGCCGCAGCCGGAGGGGGGCTGGCTCATGCAGATCGATCGCGAGCGACCCACGGCGCAGAGCGTGCCGCTGGAGCCTGAGGTGGTCGCCACGCTGACCACCGAGCTGGCGCGCCGCGCAGGTGGCGCGGGTGTCGTGCTGCGGGTGCAGGAGGGGCTGCCGAAGCGCGAGCTGGCGCCGCTGCTTCAGGCGCTCTCGGCGCGGGGCGTCACGGGCGCCGCCGTCGAGTGGGTGCCCGCTCCGGACTGACCGTCGTCGAGACCGAGCAGCGACGCGAGCAGCGCCATCAGGAGGCCGTCGACCGTCAGGTGCTGCTCTGAGAAAAACGCGCTGCGAACCTCCTCGAGGACCTCCAGCCAGCGCGCCCGCGGGACGCGACGCAGCTCGTCAGCCAGCACCTGCAGCCCGGGTCGGCCGGGGGCGTCGTCGATGGCCGTGAAGCGGCCCTCTCGGACTGCGGTGCGCAGCACACGGCGGGCCAGCGCGATGTCGAGGTTCGAGCGACGCTCCAGCTGACGGGCGGCGAAGGCCGTGACGCCCTCGAGTGCGGACGGGTCGGTGGTGAGCGCATGGTGGACGTCGGGCCACGCGCCCTGGATCGCCGTCAGCTGCGCCCGCGTCACCTGCACCAGCTCGCCGTCGGCCTCGACCAGCGCATGGCGCTTGCGGTTGAGAGTGGCGAGGCCGTGCGCCCGGGCGAGCCAGTACGAGGTCTGGGGGCCTTCGTCCGCGGTCGGGTGGAGGGCCGGACCGCCGGCCGCGCTCACCCCATCCTCCGGCGCCCATCGCGCCTGCGGAACGAGCGGCATGGCGAACAGTTCGCGGCCCCAGGGGAAGTACTGGGAGGCACCCTGCTCGTGACGCGCCGTCAGGCCGAGGAACTGCGCCTCCGGCCACAGTTGGTGCGCGTGGCGGATCGCCTCGGCCAGCTTCGCGGAGGCCTGTTCCCGCGAGTCCTGAACCACCACGAGATCGAAATCGCCGCAGTGGGCCCGGAGGGCTTCGATGGAGCGCACGGGCGAATCGTCCAGCACGGCGGCATCGGCGAAGACGAGGTGTGCGACCTCCGAAGAGGTGCCTTCCCCGTACCAGCCCAGCTCGAACGGCGCCGAGGCGTGGGCCGCCTCGCTCAGCGACAGCTCCAGCGCCGAGTCGAGGGCGTTCGAGCCGCGGGCAAGCCAGAGCACACGTCGCGCCGGAACGATGGAGCGGATGACATGGCGCATCGCCGTCTGCTGGGCCACCGCGTCGCCAGGCAGGGCCAGCACGCCCGCCGCCTCGGCACAGCTCCGCCACTTCTCGAGCGCAGAGAGGCCTTCGTCGGAGACCTGAACGATCGCAGCGGCAGGGCTTGCCGGCAGGGGGAAGTCGGCTCCGCAGCGTCTCGGCAGCTTCCAGCGCAGCGCCGCGTCCGAGGCGGACGGCAGCGGCCCGTGCGGACTCGCCTCCTGCGCCTCCTCGAAAGGATCGCCCTCCCAGTCGTCCTCGTCTTCAAATGGCGTGGCGCTGGTGTCGACCTCGAAGCAGCCTCGCCAGCGTTCGCTCAAGACGACCTCTTCGAGCATTCCTTCGCCTGCGTTGAGCCCGAGCGCCACGAGCAGCGTCCGCAGCGACGCGACGTCGAGGCGGTCCAGCGCGTCGGTCCCTGCGTAGGTCGCGAGGTTGCCGCGCCAGACGGTGTTGTGCATCAGGTCGAGCAGCTCGTCGGCCTCCAGAAGCTGCGCCAAGGCCTCGAGGCGGCTCTCCGGTACGCGCCCTCGTGGGCATCGCGCCCGCACGATGCGCGACGCCAGTTCCTGCGTGGCTCCTCCGCCCGTGACGCCCGCACGCAGCGCAACGGCTTCGAGGCGGGGTCGTTCGAGCAGGCAGAGCAGGTCCAAGGGGCTCATGGGCCGGGAGAGTTCCAGAGGTTTCCCTGCGGCGCAAAAAAGCGCCTCGAGCGGGGCGACCGAACGGCTGCCGTCCGAAATGGTTGCGATCTTTTCTGACTCAAGGGTCTGTAATGACTAGCGAATTGTCTCGGTCCGGCGCTGGGTTTGTTCGGTGTGTTGGTTTCCCGGGGGAACCGGCCCCTCTGCGCCGCCCGGACCGTCCCTCCTCAGAGCTGTCCCGGCGGACAGTCGGGCTGCTTCGAGGGCACTGCTTCGGCGAAGGCCGGGTGCTTCATCAGCTGGGCCTCGATGCGCAGCAAGGTCGGGAACTGCTGCACGTCCACGCCGAAACGCCGCCCACTATAGAGCTGCGGCGCGAGGCAGACGTCCGCGAGGGTGATCGCGTCACCGACGAGGTAGGCGCCGGCCGTCTGGGTCGCCAGCCGCTCCAGCGCGGCGAGTCCGACGGCGTTGAAGTGCCCCGCCCAGGCCTTGCGCCCCTCCTCCCCCACGCCGAAGGTTGTCTCGACGTGCTTGAGGACGCGGAGGTTCTGCAGCGGCTGGATGCCGGCGTTGACGGCTTCGGCGGCTCGGCGCGCCTGCGCACGCAGGTACGGATCCTTCGGCAGCAGCGCAGGTGTCGGCCGCGTCTCCTCCAGGTACTCCATGATGGCGAGCGACTCCGAGAGCCGGTGACCGTCGATCTCGAGCGTCGGCACCGCGCCCAGGGGGTTCACCCGGCCGTAGGCCTCCGAGTGCTGCTCGCCGCCGTCCTTCACCAGGTTCACGGGGACGTGCTCATACGAAATGCCCTTGAAATTCAGAGCGATTCGAACGCGCCACGACGCGGAGGACCGGAAGTAGTTGTGGAGGCGCACCATGGCCCTAGCCCTTCCTTTCGGCGCGCACGACCCGCTGATCGATGGCGCCGAAGATCGACCGGCCCGCGTCGTCCAGCATCTCGATGCGGACCGTGTCGCCGAACCTCATGAACGGCGTGGTGATGTTTCCCGTCGCAATCTTCTCGCGGGTGCGCTTCTCCGCGATGCAGCTGGCGCCGCGCGCCTCGTCCGGGTTCGAGACGGTGCCGCTGCCGATGATGGTCCCGGCCGTCAGCCGACGCGTCTTCGTCACATGCTCCAGCAGCTCGAAGAAGCCGAAGTGCATGTCGGGACCGGCGTCGGTGTCGCCGAAGAGCGCGCCGTTCCACGTCGTGCGCAGCCGGCGGTGCACCCGTCCCTCGCGCCACGCGGCGCCCAGCTCGTCGGGGGTCACCGCGAAGGGGCTGAAGGCCGTGGCGGGCTTCGACACGAAGAAGCCGAACCCCTTCTCCAGCTCGGGCGGCACCAGATTCCGGAGCGTCACGTCGTTCGCCAGCATCAGGAGCTGCACGTGTCCCGCCGCCTCGCCGGCGCGGGTGCCCATCGGCACGTCACCGGTGACGACACAGATCTCCGATTCGAAGTCGATCCCGTAGCCCTCGTCGAAGTGCGGGATCGGCGCGGTCGGCGCGAGGAACGCCCCGCTGCCGCCTTGGTAGACGAGCGGATCGGTCAGCAGGGTGGCCGGCGGTTCGGCACCACGGGCCTTCCGCACCAGCACGATGTGGTTGATGTACGCGCTGCCGTCGATCCACTCGTAGGCGCGCGGCAGCGGCGCGAGCAGCGTCGTCACGTCGAGCGCGAAGCCCGCCTCGCGCCCGGCCTCCAGCGCCTCGAACAGCGCCTGGAGCTTCGGGCGGGTCGTGTTCCAGTCGTCGAGGGCGGCCTGCAGCGTGGGCGCAATGTCGGTTGCGTGCGCCGCCCGGGTGCCGTCGCGCGAGACGACGAGCAGCCGGCCGTCGCGGGTGCCGTCGTTGAAGGTGGCGAGCTTCATGGCTGGGCCTCTCCGTGTGTCTGAAGGACGCGCGGGTCGTAGCACGCAGGCCGAGCGGAATCACGTCCGGGGCTGTTAGTTTGGCGCCGATGGTGACCCTGCTCGAGACCATGCGCCGCTACGCCTGCAACCAGCAGGGCTGCTGCTGCAGCGGCTGGCGCATCTCGTTCAAGCCGTCCGACCTGGTCCGCCTGCGCACCCGCCTTTCGCCCGCGGAGGCCGAGCGACTGGGTGACGACGAGGGCCCGCTCGACGCCGCCGCGGACGGCGCCTGCCGATTTCTCATGTCGGATGGGAGGCGGTGCGAAGTTCACGCGAACCACGGCGTCGAGGCGCTGCCCGACATCTGTGTCGACTTCCCGGTCGCGCCCCATCCGGGGGCTCGCGGCGTCGAGTTCTCGTTCGATCCGCTCTGTCCCGCCGTGCTCGATCGCATCGTCGACGACCCTGCGCCGGCTGCCCTCGTCGAGGTCGAGGAGCGCTCGGACGAAGCGATGCAGCGGCGTGCCGCCAACGTCTGGTCTGCCCCCGAGCTTCGGGTGGGCGCCGTGCCGATCTCCCCCGAGGCCTTTCGAGAGGTGCGCGAGCGGATCCTCACGCACCTCGCCGCGACCACCGAAACTGCGGCCGACCTGCTTCACGCCATCGACCACGCCTATGCCGCACTGTCCGATGCGGGCGGCTCACCCGATGCCTTCGTGCTGGCCGCGCGAACGGCTTCACCGAAGTACCGCCGGTTCCTCGCGCGGTGTGAGGCGGCCCACGGCGCCCGCACGCTCGAGCGTGTCTGGGCGCACTACCGGCGCTTCGTCTTCGACATCCCTCGCGAGGGGCCGGGCTTCGATGAGCTCGCCGCACACCTCGGGCGCTTCGCCGAGTCGCGGGCGCGCTGGTACGCGCCGTCGGAAGCCGCTCTCCAGCCGCTGCTCGTCCGGTACATCGCCCACCGTCACGCCTCGCCATTTCTGACCATCCAAGGCCGCCTCCACTTCGCGCCGGGCGCCGTTCCGCATCTCCTCGGCACGGCCGTGCGATGCGCCGCCGCCCTCGGAGCGGTCTTTCGGCGCCCGGTCGATCGATCGATTCTGAAAACGGCGCTCGGATGGTCCGAGTTCGTCTACCGGTCGCTCGAGCTCGAGCCCGCTGCGCTCCCCTGGTTCGGCATCACGGAGTGACCCATGCCGATGAGACCGCCGATCCGCCTCACGCTCTACGGCAAGGCCCGCTGCTCGCTGTGCGACCACGCGCGCGAGACCGTCGAGGACGTCATCGACGATCTGTGGGGGCAGGTCGAGGTGACGCTCGTCGAGGTCGACATCACCCGCGATGAGGCGCTTCGGCAGCGCTATCGGCACGACGTCCCGGTGCTGGTCTGCGAGGGCCGGGGCGGCGGTGAAGGCGAGGAGCTGTTCCGTCACCGCGTCGACGCCGACCGGTTGCGCGCGCGTCTGCTCTCGGCTACCCCCTGCGACACAACGTCGAAGGTGAGCGGCGAGCCTGGCGCCGCACCGTGAAGTGAGGAGCGCCCACGTGAGCGATACCCCGTCCCAGCCGTCCTCTCCCGCGACGGCGCGCCCTCTGAAGGCCCTTCTCATCGCCCTCGGCACGGCCAGCGTCTTCGCGCTGTTCTTCTCCACCTTCTGGGACGCGTCGATCGCCGAACTCCGCAAGCACGAGGCCGCGCTGCGCGCCGACAAGCCGGGCACACCCGCGCCGCCCTTCACGCTCGCCGACCGCTCGGGCCGGAGCGTCAGCCTGGCCGACCTCCGCGGCAAGGTGGTCTTCGTGAACTTCTGGGCCACCTGGTGCGCCCCGTGCCGCGAGGAGATGCCTTCTCTCGTCCGCCTCGCCCGGTCGATTGATGCCCGCGATGCCGTCGTCGTCACCATCAGCGTGGACGAGTCCTGGGACGAGGTCGACGCCTTCTTCCAGGGCCAACCTCCGCCGTTCGTCGTCCTCCGCGACCCCGACAAGCTCGTCTCTGCCGCCTGGGGCACCACCATGTTCCCCGAGAGCTACATCGTCACGAAGGACGGCACCGTGGCCTACAAGATCGTCGGCGGCCGCGATTGGGGCGCCCCCTCCGCTCGAAGGCTGCTCGAGAGGCTGGGCGTGAGGCGCTCCTCACGGTAGGCCTGTCCGGTCGAGGCGTTCGCGCCCTTCGTGCTTCGTCTGCCCCTCCGCGCCACCCGTCGGAGCCGGTCAAATCTTCGTTCTCGAACGCCGGCCCTTGGCTACTCTTCCGCAGCGTATCCGTCCGGTACCGAGGGAGACGCCATGAAGACGACTTGTTTCCGCCTGCCGCTGCTGCCGCTGCTGCCGCTGCTGACCGCCCTGCTTCTTCCGCCGGAAGGGGCCGCCGCGGCGCCCGCCTACAAGGCGGCGGTGGTGAAGCGGTGGGAGTGGGGCACCGGCGCGGAGCAGGTGGGCCACCGGAGGGAGCCCGAGTCAAACCCCGAGGGTCCGCACGCGTTCGATGTGGACCACGCGGGGCGGGTGTGGCTGCTCGACCAGGTGAACGGCCGAGTGCTGGTGATGGACGACGGGCGGACGCGGGTGCTGCCGCTGCCTGACGTGGCTCACACGTCGTTCGACATCGCGGTGGGCGACGCGGGCGGGGTCGTGCTGATGGACCCGGTGGTGAAGCGTGCGCTGCTGTTCGTGGACGGGGCAGGGAAGCTGCGCAGCGAGGTGAGGCTGGCGGGGAGGTTCATCCCGGCGGAGGAGACGGGGCTGGCGACGGGCCTGTTCCGGCGAGAGGACGGCTACTGGGTCGAGATGAGGCACGACCTGCTGGTGCACGTCGCCGACGCCGAGGGTGCGGCGGTGAGGCAGCGCGCTGCGGTGAAGGGCCGGCCCGGTATGGACGGGCGGACGCTGTGGGAGGCGCGGAAGCTGGACGACCGGAACGTCGAGGTCGGGCGGCGGCCGGCTCAGGGCAGCCCCCGGAGGGAGGCGGACGGCTTCGCGAAGGTGAAGTTCGGGACGCGCATCGACGCGCTGGTGGAGCTGTCGACGGACGCGCGAGGGACGACGTGGGTGGGGGCGCACCTGCTGGAGGAGGGCCCGGCGCCCGGCTTGCGCGTGGTGCACGAGGAGGTGCAGGTGGTCGCGCTCGGCGAGGGCGGGGCCGAGCAGGGACGCGTCTCGCTGCCGGCGGCCTCGTCTCCCGAGGAGCTGTTCCGCTCGACCCGGCTGGGCGGCAACGGCGCGCTCTACCACCTGCAGGTCGCGAAGACCGGTGTGACGCTCTGGAAGGTCGCCCGCTGATGCGCGCCCTCGGACTGGTTCTGCTCGCCTGGGCGATGGTCGGCCTCCGCACGAGCGCAGCCAGGGCCGCGCCGCAGGCCATGAGCCGAGACGCGATCATCCAGCTGGGCAAGACGGTGCACGGCTCCAGCTACTACTGGGGCGGCGACACGTGGCGGCAGGACGGCAGCTGCCCGGGCAGGTGCGTCGGGGCCGGCTGCCCGAACTGCAGCCACGTCCCGTACCCTTCCGGTTGCCCCAATCTCGGCGCCGACTGCTCCGGCTTCGTCTCGAAGGCCTGGCAGGTGCCCGGCCCCATCGCGACCTACGCCCCCGGCGGCCACCCCTACACGACGGTCAGCTTCCGCGGCGCCAGCAGCCTCTGGAGCCCCATCGAGCGTGCCCAGTGGGACAAGGCCGACGCGATGGTCAACAGCCATCACATCATCCTGTACGTCGGCACCGACGGCTGGGGTGGCAAGAGCGTCATCGAGTGCGCCGGCTGCACCTACGGTTGTTATTATCATTTTAGAGCAATCGCCTCCGACTACATGGGCCGCCGGCGGGCGAACCTTGGCGCGGCGGACACCGACGCCGACGGCCTCGCCGACGACCGCGACAACTGCCCCGGAGTCTCGAACAAGGCCCAGCGCGACACCGACGGTGACGGCCGCGGCGACTTGTGCGACGCCGACATCGACAACGACGGCCTGCTCACCAGTCAGGACAACTGCCCGCTCGTCGTGAATCCCTCACAGCGCGACACCGACGTCGACCGCCGAGGAGACGCCTGCGACAGCGACGACGACAACGACTGGGTGCCGGACCTGCTGGACAACTGCAACCTCGTCCGCAACGTCGGCCAGACCGACACCGACCGCGACGGACTGGGCGACGCCTGCGACGCCGACGACGACAACGACGGCGTCTCCGACACCGGCGACAACTGCCCGAAGCAGCGCAACTCCACGCAGCTCGACACGAACCGCAACGGCCGCGGCGACGTCTGCGACGACGACCCGGATCGCGACGGCGTCGACGAGACCTACCCGGCCGTCGACAACTGCGTGAACCTCTTCAACCCCACCCAGTCCGACATCGACCGCGACGGCCTCGGAGACGCCTGCGACCCGGAGGCCGACGGCGACCTCGTCCGAAACGACGCCGACAACTGCCCCACCGTCGCCAACCCTGACCAGAACGATCTGGACAACGACGGCGACGGCGACGCCTGCGACCTCGACATCGACGGCGATGGCACTTACATGCGCGACCCGACCAACGAGGCCGACAACTGCCCCAACGTGGTCAACCCCTCGCAGGAGGACGCGGACGACAACCTCATCGGCGACGCCTGCGACCCGGACCGGGACGGCGACGGGGTCGAGAACGCGCGCGACAACTGCCCCGACACCTACAACCCGAACCAGGGCGACGATTGCACCCCGAACCCGCCGGCCTCCGATCAGGTGGGCGACCCGTCGGGCAACGTCGGTCCCACGCCCGGCGACCCGTCGTCCGGAGGGGGCGCGCCGCCGCCCAACCCGTTCGATCCCAACGACCCGATCAACGACACAGACCCCGGCGTGCCCGTCGATCCGGGAGACCCGACGCCCAACCCCGAGCCGTATGACCAGCGAGACCCGAACGACCCGTTCAACCCCAACAACCCGTACGACCCGAACGCGCCGCCGCCGCCCGCGAACCCCTACGACCCCGCGAACCCCAACGACCCCTACACCGATCCGTACAACCCGAACGTCCCCGACCTGTCGAATCCGCCGCCGCCGCCCGGTTCCGGCACCAACCCCGGCGAAGAGGATCCCGACGGCAGCGGCGGACTCATGCACGACCCGACGCAGACGAACGGCAACATCGATCCGTCCGGCAACCTGGGTGGCGGCATCGGGTTCGGTGACCGCGGGGATGGCGGCTACAGCGAGCTGCCGTCCACCAGCGCGGGCTGCGGCTGCAGCGCCATCGATGGCTCCATCCTGGCCCTGCTGGGCAGCCTCGCGTTGACCCGTCGCCGCCGTCGGTAGTCCCCTGCGTCCAGCTTCACGCGCGTCGCCGCCTCCCGGTTCGTCCAGGGTGGGGCGGTGTTGTCGCGCCTTCCCGTTGAATCCCTTTTCATTCGAGAACAACCCGCTACAGTCGAATCAACGCTTCCTCCCGGAGAGCCGTCCGATGAACCGCCCTTCGCGCCGCCCGCTGACGCCGTGGACGCTGCCGCTCCTGCTCCTGGTCGCGTGCTGGTCGAGCGTCGCCGCCGCTGCGCCGCGCCCCATGAGCCGCGACGCGATCATCCAGCTGGGCAAGACCGTGCACGGCTCCAGCTACTTCTGGGGCGGCGACACGTGGCGGCAGAGCGGGACCTGCCCGGGCAAGTGCGTCGGCTCTGGCTGCCCGAACTGCAGCCACGTTCCATACCCTTCCGGCTGCCCCAACCTCGGCGCGGACTGCTCCGGCTTCGTCTCGAAGGCCTGGCAGGTGCCCGGCCCCATCGCGACCTACGCCCCCGGCGGTCACCCCTACACGACCACCAGCTTCCTGGGCAGCAGCCCCCACTGGTCGGGCGTTCCCCGCGCGAGCGTCGACAAGGCCGACGCGCTGGTCAACAGCAGCCACATGGTCCTGTACGTCGGCGTCGACAAGTGGGGCGGAAAGAGCGTCCTCGAGTGCGCCGGATGCTCCTATGGGTGTTATTATCACTATAGGACAATCGCCTCGAGCTTCGTCGGGAGGCGGCGCGCCAACCTCTCCCCGGCCGACAACGACGCCGACGGCATACCGGATCTTCGAGACAACTGCCCTCGCAAGACGAATCGCGGCCAGCGTGACACCGATGGCGACGGCCGCGGCGACGCCTGCGACGCCGACATGGACAACGACCGGGTGCTCAACACGAAGGACAACTGCCCCCTCGTGGCCAACCCGTCGCAGCGCGACACCGATTCGGACCGCCGCGGCAACGCCTGCGACTCCGACGACGACAACGATCTCGTCCCCGACGTCCGTGACAACTGCCCGCTCGTGCGCAACGCCGGCCAGACCGATACCGACGGCGACGGACTGGGCGACGCCTGCGACGCGGACGACGACAACGACGGCGTCGTCGACACGCGGGACAACTGCATCAAGCAGTCCAACGCCAATCAGTCGGACGCCGATCGCGACGGCCGCGGCGACGTCTGCGACCACGACGACGACGGCGACGGGGTGGACGATGCCTATCCCGCCGTCGACAACTGCGCCGGGGTGGCCAACCCGAATCAGTCCGACATCGATCGCGACGGCATTGGTGACCTGTGCGACCCCGACGCGGACGGCGACATCATCCGAAACGAGTCCGACAACTGCCCCACCTTCGCCAACTTCGATCAGGGTGACCAGGATCAGGACGGGCAGGGTGACGCCTGCGACAACGACCGGGACGGTGACGGCGCGGCCATGCGCGACCCCACGAACGAGGCCGACAACTGTCCCGACGTTCCGAACCCCGAGCAGGAAGACGTCGACGAGGACGGTCTGGGCGACGCCTGCGATTCGGATCGCGACGGTGACGGCGTGGCAAACTCTGCCGACAACTGCGCCGACACCTACAACCCCGAGCAGGGCGACGAGTGTCCGAACAATCCTCCGCCCGACAGCGAGAGCGGCGATCCTGCTCCCGGGGATGTGACCTCCGACGACCCGACCGCGCCGCCCCCGAACCCGTTCAATCCAGGCGACCCCATCAACGTCTTCGAGCCGGACGCCCCCGCGGACCCGGGCGATCCGACCGCGAACGAGCCCGAGCTCGACCCCTATCCGTCGACCGGTCCGGACAACCCCGACGTTCCCATCGACCCCAACGACCCGCCCGAGACGGAGAGCCCGGAAGACCCGGACGGAACGCCGTCGACGGACCCCTACGACCCCTCCGAGCCGTTTGACCCAAATCACCCGGGAAATCCCTACAATCCGAACGACCCGGACGGGACCTACAGCGACCCCTACAACCCGAACGTGCCCGACCCGTCCAACCCGGCGAACCCGCCCGGCTCGGGCACGAACCCCGGTGAGGAGGACCCCGCCGACGGCAGCGGGGTGCTGCGAGACCCGACGCGCACAGACGGCGCCATCGACCCCAGCGGCAACCTCGGCGACGGCGTCGGCTACGGCGACCGTGGAGACGGGGGCTACGTCAGCATCCCCGCGGGCAGTCCGGGATGCGGCTGCGGGGGCGCCGATGTCTCGATCGCCGGTCTGGTCGCGTCCCTCCTCGCCCTGAGGCGCCGCCGCCGGTAGCTGGCCGAAACGCCCGGTCGTGCCGATCTCTCGACGACCGTGGCGAACCGGATGCCGTCTGCGCTGCTGCTGTTCGCGCTCCTCATCCCCGCTGCGGCTTCGGCAGAGCCGCTCGCCGTGGACCTTTCGAACGGCGCGCGCCCCTCTGCCGTGGCCGCCGTGCAGAGGCTGACGAGACGCTCCACGTCTTCACGGCACCGTCTGGGTGAGCCGCACAGTGTCGGCCGCGAAGAGCTGGCGCAGGTGCTGGTTTCTCCGGCCCGCCCGGGACGCAACAACGTTCGCTTCCTCGAGTTCGACTGGCGCCGCTACGATCTCGAGACCCCGGGCGGAGGCGGCGTCCGACTTTATTTTTATAGGCGCGAGGCGCAGGCCGCGCGGAGGGCCGCGGCGGATGTGCGCGAGCAGTACGAGCGCCTCTCCGACTGGTTCGCCCATCGCCCCTCGAAGCCGGTGCCGTACATCCTGTACGCCTCCCACCGCGAGTTCGAGGGCACCAACGTCTTCTTCGTGAACGAGTCGATCCTGGGCGTGACGAGCCCGGCGGACCTGCGCATGGCCTTGCCGTGGTGGGGCGAGAGGCGCCGCTTCCGCGAGGTCTCGGCGCACGAGATGACGCACCAGTTCACCATCCAGTTGGTGGCCGACCGGGCCGAGGCGGCGAAGGTGGAGAGCCCGCTTCCGGCGCTGCCGCTGTGGTTCATCGAGGGGCTCGCCGAGTTCGTGGCGAAGGAGGGGATCGACGCCGAGACGGCCATGGTGGCCCGCGACCTGCTCATTCATCCCGACCCGTCGGTGGGGAACCTGCTGCCGGAGTTCTGGGACGATCGCGCGTCCTCCTACGTCGCGACCTACAAGGCGGGGCAGCTTCGCGTCGCCTTCCTCGCCGAGCAGTACGGGATGCTTTCGCTGCGGCGGATCCTCGAGGAGAGTCCGCGGCTCGTCAGCACGGATGGCCTCTTCGGCAGCGACGTCGCGAAGCGCTTTCGAGAGCACGTCGCGCGGATCGTCGGTGAGTCGCCCGAGGCCGTCGCACAGCGTTTTCCCGCCTGGCTGCGGCGCCGCCACCTGCCCGACGTGCTGCGCGCGAGCCAGGAACCGCCCGTACTGGCGCCGCTTCAGCTTCCCGGAGAGCCGGACGACCTCGCGACGACCGCCGACGGCCGCACGCTGCTCGTGCGCACCGTGTCGCGCGACACGGGTCGCAGCAGGCTCCGGATCGCCGATACCGGCCAGCCGGCCGAAGCGGTGGAGCTGCTGGCCGACGACGTTCCCGGCGCCGAGAGCCTCCATGCCGTCACGCGCAGCGTCGTCGCCCTGCGCGACGATCGTCTCGCCTACGTCGTGCGGGCCGGGGCATCGGACACGCTCGTCTGGCGGGGCTATCGCAAGGTATTTGCAGAAGGCGTGGCGCGCTTCGATCTTGGCCGGCGCCACCACATCCGGCTCTCCGATGCCGGTCTCGTCGAGGCGGGCGATCCGTCGTTCAGCCCCGACGGAACCCGCGTCGTCCTCTTTGGCCTCGACACCTCGGGGCAGGAGGACCTCTGGGTCGTCCACCTCGAGACGGGGCGTCTCGAGCGGTTGACGAACGATGCCTTCGCTGAGCGTGAACCGTTCTGGACGTCTGTCGGGCCGGCCCGTTTCGGCGTCGGCGATGCGGGAGCTCAAGACGACGGCACCATCCTGTTCGCGAGCGATCGCACGGCACACGGCCGCTGGAACATTGTCGCGATGGCGCCCGGAATCGGCGGGCAGCGCAGGCTCTCCGACGAGCCGTTCGATCAGCGCCGGCCTCTCGTGCTGCCCTCGGGCGAAGTGGTCTTCGGCAGCGACTTCGGCGGCACACCCAACCTGCACCGATGGGATCCGGCAACCGGGCGGCTCGTGCGGCTCAGCGATGCGGTCGTCGGCCTGTCGGCGCCGCGGTCCGGTCCCGACGGCAGCCTCATGGGCCTCTCGTACGGTCGGGGCCGCTTCCACGTCGTCACGCTGCCGGCTGCGGCCTTCGGCGTCTGGGAGGCCCGTCCGGCGCTGTCGGGAGAGCCTCCGATGCCCGAGGAGACTCTGGAGCCGATCCCCGACGAGGCTCCGGCGTATGACCCCTGGGACCGCCGCAACTGGCGCCTCGAGACCGGTCTCGCCGCGCTGGGGACGTCGTCGGTGGGGCAGGGGGCGCTCGTCTTCGGAGACCTGCTGGGTGACCGCAAGCTGGTGCTGACGCTCGCCGTCTATGGCGATTGGACGCTGACCGACGCCTCGCTCGTGCTGCTCGACACCGGCCGCCGGGACACCTTCGGCATCGGCCCCTTCCACACCTTCACGCGGCGTCGCGAGGCGAGCGCGCCCGGAGGTCTGGGCGACGTGATCTCGCTCCAGCGGGAGTTCGGGCTGACCGGACTCTGGGCGCGGCCCTTCGACACCTTCTCTCGGATGGAAGTGAGCAGCGCCGTGCAGGGGGTGCGGCGCGAGTTCCAGTCGCCGGTCGACGCATCGGGCCTCGCGGTGACGGCGATCGACGTCGACGGCATCCGGGCCTGGCGCGAGGCCCGCGGCGGCTACGACCTCGAGGGGCTCGTCACCTTTCGACTCAGCCGAGACACGACGCGCTTCCGGTTTCCGGGCGGCGCAGCGGGTGGCAGCTCGCTGGTGGCGGAACTGGGCGGGGGCTGGCTGCCGCTCCGCAGCGCGCTCCATGCGACGGCCCTGTTCGACGCCCAGCGCCACCTGCGGACGGTGGGCGGCATCGTGCTGCACCTGCGCCTCGCTGGAGGGCTCGCCGTCGGCAGCCCGCTGGGCCGCCAGTTCTTCCTCTCGTCGTACGACAACCTGAGACAGTTCCAGGTCTGGGATCTGCGGCTGCTCGGCCGCGCCTATACGGTGCTCAACGCCGATCTGACCGTGCCGCTCGACCAGCTCGTGCGCGTCGCCGTCCTCACGCATCTCCAGGCGGTGGCCGGAATGGACCTCGGAAGCGTCGCGCAGAGCGCCGACGCGCTGTGGGCAGGACGGACGATGGGCCTCGTCCTCGGCACCAACCTCGGGCTGGGACCGCTGGAGCTCCGGCTCCACTTCGCCAAACCGGTCGATCTCGGCGCCGGCGTGCCCTCCGGCGGCTGGGTGACGAACATCAGCCTGCAATATCTCTATCTTTAGGATACTCGGCGCGCGTCTGTCAGGCTCGCTCGGTTGTTCACAATCGGCCGGGCATCGACCATCATCGGGCGTTCGAGAGCGTCCGACCGGTTTGGTCCGGCGAAACGAGGGCGTGCCGGTGGTCTGCCGGCGCGCTTTGCGAGAGGTGTCCGTTGAAGTTCCTTCCGAGTTTGGCGCTGGCGACCGGCCTCGCGCTCATCGCACCTGCCCGGGGTGACGTCGGCGACGTTCCGCTCGAGCGGTGGCGCGCGACCTTCGACGCCGAGGGGATAGCCGGCGTCGAGAGCGGCCATGTGGCCCCGCGCGGCAGCTGGGGCGTCTCGCTGTCCCTGGGCTACGCGAACGGGCTGCTGCGGGCGTCGCTGCCCTCGGGGCCTGTGGGCGCCGTCGTCGGCCATCGCCTCGGAATGTCGCTCGCCGGCTCGTACGTCGTCTGGCCGCGGCTGATGCTGGGCCTCGAGCTTCCAATCGTCCCGTACCAGTCGAGCAGCGGCGACCTGACGGAGCTGTTCGCCGGCAACCCGCCCTCCATCTCGGGTGGCCTCGGTGACCTTCGGCTTGCCCCCAAGGTCGCGCTCTTCGGACGTCCCGGGAAGCTCGAGTTCGCGGTCATGCCGGCCTTCACGGTTCCGACGGGGCAGGGGGGCTTCCGGGGCGACGGCTCGGTCACGTTCCAGCCCGAGGTCGAGGTGTCGCGCAAGGCCCGACGGTGGCGCTTCGCCGCGAATCTGGGCGCGGTGCTGCGCGGCTCGAACACTGTTGCGAACCTGACGGTCGGGAGCGAGGCGGTGGCCCGTGTCGCCGGCGCCTATCTGCTCCAATCCGACAGCGCCCGGCCCGTCGAACTGGCCGCCGCCCTCGAGCTCTCCACGCTCATGGCCGCGCCGTTCTCGTCGGCCGCCGTGACCCCCATGGAGCTTCGCGTGCAGGCCTCGACGCGTATGACCCGCGACGTGGCCGCGACCCTCGGCACCGGCGTCGGCGTCGTCGCCGGATGGGGCGCACCCACCGGACGCCTCTTCGCGACCGTTCGCTACGATCCGCCCAAAAACGAGCCCTACTACGACGACGATGGCGACGGCCTGACCGACGACGTCGCCTACTGTCCGCTCGAGCCCGAGTTCTACGACGGCGTCGAAGACACCGACGGCTGCCCCGAGACCGACTCCGATCGCGACGGCGTCCTCAACTTCCGCGACGCCTGCCCGCTTCAGCCCGAAGACAACGACGGCTTCGAGGACGGCGACGGATGCCCCGACCCCGACAACGATCAGGACGGTGTGGTCGACACCGCCGACCGCTGCCCGCTCGACGGCGAGGACAACGACGGCTTCGAGGACGGCGACGGATGCCCCGAACCCGACAACGACCACGACGGCGTCTCCGACGCAGACGATCGCTGCCCCGCCGAGCCCGAGCTGGTGAACGGCCTCGATGACGCAGACGGCTGCCCCGAGGACGCCGCGACCGTCAGCGCCGCCGCAGAGCGCGCCCGGGCCGAGAAGCTGGCGCGGACCGACACCGACGCCGACGGCCTCATGGACGACAAGGACCCGTGCCCCGAGGCGGCCGAGGACGTCGACGGCTTCGAAGACGGCGACGGTTGCCCCGACCCCGACAACGACAAGGACGGCATCGTCGACGGTCGGGACAAGTGCCCCGCCATCGGTGAGGTGCGCAACGGCTTCGATGACGAGGACGGCTGCCCCGACACCGCGCCGGGCTACCTCGCGGGCTTCATCGGCGCCGTGCAGGGCCTCGAGTTCGAGCCTGCGAGCGCCCAGGTCTCCAAGGCCCAGGAGCGGACGCTCAACAAGATGCTGCGGGTCTTCCGCGGCAAGGAGTTCGAGCGCTACACCGTCGTGATCGACCTGTTCGTCGACGCTCCCGTCACCGACGCAGCGGCAATGACGCTTGCCCAGAGCCAGGCCGATGCCTTGCGACGCTGGTTCGAGCGCTACGGTCTTCCCGCCGCGCGAATGCGCACAAAGGGGACGAGCGGTCGTGAGTCGCCCGTCCTCGACGGCGCCGCCGCGCAACGCATCGAGATCCACTTCGAACGCACCGAAGCCTCTGCGGAGGGCCGCTGATGCGCCTCGCAACGAATTGGTCCCTGTTCGTCCTGCTGCTCGCGGCGCCGCTCTCCGCTCATGCGCTCTGCGAAAACGGCGCGCCCGACGGCGTGGTCGGCGTCGGCGAGGTCTGCGACGACGGCAATGTCACGGCCGGTGACGGCTGCGACGTCGACTGTGCCGTCGAGCCGGGTTTTTGCTGCATCGGCGGAAGCTGCGTCGTGGCCGGCACCTTCGATGGCGCCAGCTGCCGCGTCTGCGATCCGGCGCTCGATCAGACCGGTTGGAGCGTCGCGTCCATCGGCACGATCTGCCGCGCGTCGACGGGGTCTTGCGACACCGACGAGGTCTGCGACGGGCTCGCTGGAGACTGCCCTGCCGACCTTCTCGCTCCCGCCACTACGGTCTGCCGCGCCTCCGTGGGCGCGTGCGATGTGGCCGAGGCGTGCGACGGTCTCGCCGCCGACTGCCCGGTCGATCAATGCGCTGCGGCGACGGTCGAGTGCCGCCCCTCCGCGGGCGCGTGCGACGTGGCCGAGCGCTGCAACGGAACGGACGCCGCGTGCCCTGCCGATCAGCTCGCCGCAGCGACGGTCGAGTGCCGCGCCTCCACTGGCGCGTGCGACGTGGCCGAGATGTGCGACGGTCTCGCCACCGACTGCCCGGTCGATCAACTCGCTGCAGCGACGGTCGAGTGCCGTCCCTCCGTGGGCGCGTGCGACGTGGCCGAGAGCTGCACCGGAACGGAGGCCGCGTGCCCCGCGGATCAGTTCGCCGCAGCGACGGTCGAGTGCCGTGGTTCCGCGGGCGCATGTGACGTGGCCGAGAGCTGCACCGGCACCGACGCCGCGTGTCCGGCCGACGGCTTCGCTGCGTCCGGCGTCCTCTGCCGCGCCGGCGCGAGCAGCTGCGATGCGGCCGAGAGCTGCACCGGCCTCGACGCCCTCTGCCCCGCGGACGGCCCGCTCTGCACCGACAGCCCCACCATCACCGCACCTGCCGAAGGCGCGCTCCTTGGCCTCGCCGGCTGGACCATCGGCGGCACTGCGCCGGCAGGGGCGACGGTTGACCTGTTCATCGATGGCGTGTCCGCTGCGACCGTTGCATCGACCGGCACCTGGAGCGCCAGCGTCACGACCGACGGCCTCTCCGAGGGCGCCCACGTCATCAGCGCCACCGCGACGCTCAACGCCGTGCAGAGCAGCCCTAGCCTCGCCGTGAACGTCACGCTCGACGCCACGCGCCCCACCACGGAGATCGTCAACGCGCCTGCTTCTCCCTCGAATCAGGGCAGTTTCGCGATCGATCTCCTCGGCGCCGCCGACACCGCGTCGTTCGAGTGCCGCGTCGATGCCGGTCCTTGGGCGCCCTGCACCGACCGCCCGGACGTCACCCTCACGGGAGACGGTCTGCACACCTTCGAGGCGCGTGCGATCGACGCCGCCGGGAACGTCGACGAGACCCCGGCCGTGTTCGACGTCATCCTCGACACGCTGCCGCCCTCCACCAGCATCGCCTCCGGACCCGCCCCGATCGACTCGTCCAGCGCGCCGCCGTTCACCTTCACCGCCAGCGAGCCCTCGTCGTTCCTCATCGACCTCGACGGCGACGCATTCACCAGCGTCGATGGGTCGTTCACGCCCGCCGGCCTCGGCGACGGTCCGCACACGCTGGCCGTCTTCGCCGTCGACGCCGCAGGTAACGTCGATCCGGTCGGCGCCTCGCTCTCCTGGACCATCGACTCGGCGCTGCCCGACACGATCCTGACGAGCGCGCCGACGCCCTACGCCAGCAGCAGCTCGGCGACCTTCGCCTTCACCTCCGCCCCGGGTGCCACCTTCGCGTGCCGCCTCGACGACGAGCCGTTCGCCGCCTGCACCTCGCCCGTCACGCTCACCGGATTGTCCGAGGGCATTCACCTCTTCCGAGTCCAGGCGACCAGCGCCTCGGGCCTCGTCGACCCGACGGAGGCCGCCGCCGTGTGGACCGTCGACACGGTCGCTCCCGAGACGACGATCTCCACCGACGTCCCTGCGCTCACCCGGAGCAGGAGCATCTTCGTCACCCTCGGCGCCGAGCCGGGCTCCAGCTTCAACTGCGTGCTCGACGGCATCGCGCTCCCCGGCTGCGTCGGCAACTTCCAGATCCTCGACCTGCCCGACGGCCTGCACCACCTCGAAGCCACCGCCACCGACCTCGCCGGAAACGTCGACCCGACGCCCGCCGTCTTCGAGTGGACCATCGACACCGTCCCGCCCGGCACACAGCTCGTGACGACGCCGCCCGCGCTCTCGAACGATGCGTCGCCCACCTTCACCTTCGGCGCTGAGGCCGACGCCGTCGCCTTCTGCAGCGTCGACGGCGGCGCTCCCGTGATCTGCGCCGGCAGCTTCCAGACAGCCCCGCTGCTCGACGGAGATCACACCTTCGCGGTCCACGCCGTCGACGCCGCAGGGAACACTGGCGACGCCGCGACCTGGCGCTGGACCATCGACACCGTCGCCCCCTCGGTGAGCATCACCGGCGCTCCCGCCTCCCCGACCTTTGCTCGTGAAGCCTCCTTCACATTGGTTGCCTCGGAGGCTGGGGCCGCCGTCTCCTGCGCCATAGACCAGGAGGCGTTCGCGCCCTGCGCCGAGAGCGTGCGCTTCTCCAGCCTCCAGCCCGGCGAGCACCAGTTCGCGGCCCGGGCCGCCGACGCCGCCGGCAACGTCCAGGCACCCGACGCAACGGTTCGCTGGGTCGTCCGCGGCGACGCCGACACCGACGGCGACGGGCTTTCCGACGACGAGGAGCTCGCCCTCGGCTCGAGCCCCACCGACGCCGACACCGATGACGACGGCGCGCTCGATGGCGCCGAACCCGAGTTTGCGGCCGACACCGACGGCGACGGTCTCGCAAACCTCCTCGACCCCGACAGCGACAACGACGGCCTCTACGACGGCACCGAGCTGGGGCTCGCTGTTGCCACGGCGGCAACCGATCTCTCCCGCCAGGCGTTCATCGCCGACGCCGATCCCTCCACCCAGACGAACCCCCTCGCGGCCGACACCGACGGCGGCGGCACCGCCGACGGCTCCGAGGACGCAGATCACGACGGACGCCTCGACCCGGCCGAGGGCGATCCGCTCGCTGCCGCCGATGACGCGGGGCTCGCTGACTCCGACGACGACGGCCTCACCGACCTCGCCGAGGCCGAGCTCGGCACCCGGCCCGACGACGCCGACTCCGACGACGACGGCCTCATCGACGGCGCGGAGCCCAACGCCAAGCGCGACGTCGACGGCGACGGCCTCGTCAACGCGCTCGACGCCGACTCGGACGGCGACGGTCTGCTCGATGGCACGGAGGCCGGCGTCGCCGCCGCGCCCGAAGGCACCGACCTCGCTCGGGGCCGCTTCATCGCCGACGCCGACTCCGGCACGCGGACGAGTCTCCTCCTCGCCGACACCGATCGCGGCGGCGTCCGCGACGGCGCCGAGGACTTCAACGGCAACGGGCGCAAGGACGAGGGCGAGTACGACCCCTCGCTTGCCTCCGATGACGCCGTCGGCGCAGACACCGATCGCGACGGACTCACCGACGACTCCGAGTCGCCCGGCGACGGCGACGGCGACGGCCTCGGCAACGCCCTCGACACCGATTCGGACGGCGACGGCGTGGCCGACGGCGCCGAAGGCAGCGGCGACACCGACACCGACGGACTGCGCGACTTCCTCGACACCGACTCGGACGGCGACGGCCTCTTCGACGGCATCGACAACTGCCGCGTCGTCGCCAACGCAGGCCAGGACGACACCGACGCGAACGGCATCGGCGACGCCTGCTCGAGCGACGTCGACGGCGACGGGACCCTCGACGCGCAGGACAACTGCCCCCGCCAGGCCAACGCAGAACAGTTCGACCGCGACGGTGACGGCACCGGCGACGCCTGCGATCCGGACTCGGACGGCGACGGCTTCAGGAACGGCGTCGAGCTGAGCGGCGGCGGCTGCCTCGGCAGCACGCCGGGCATGGTCCCGGGCGTCGCGCTGATGCTCGCCGCCCTCCTGCGCCGTCGCAGGGGGCGCTAGAGCGTTGCTGCATTATGTTGCAGGGTTTGGCCTATAACGCCGGATCCTGCAGCATAGTGCAGGAGTTGGAATCAGCCTCGTGCGCGGAAGAGCGCCAGCAGCTCGCCGGCCGGGTGACGGCGCGTCGTGCGGCTGCTGATGGTGCGCGTGACGGAGAAGGTCGTCAGCTTCGCGCGCGCGTAGAGGCGCCGGGCGTCGGGTGTGTCGTGGTTCGAGACCAGCACCGTGACGCCGCGCGCCGCGCACGCCCTGGCCTCGTCGGCGAGCGCCGCCTGTTCCTCCGGTCCGAACGGCCCCGACGCGTAGTCGGTGAAGTTGGACGTCTTCGACACCGGCAGGTAGGGCGGGTCGGCGTAGACGACGTCGCCGGGCCGCGTCAGCTGCATCATCACGCTCCGGAAGTCGGCGCAGACCAGCTCCACGCGTGCGGACGAGAGGCGCGCGTGGAAGCGCCGCAGCGCCTCCTCCGGCAGCTGGGGTCGGACGTAGCGGCCGAACGGGACGTTGAAGGCTCCCTGGCTGTTGTAGCGGCACAGGCCGTTGTAGCCGTGGCGGTTCAGGTAGACGAAGAGGGCGGCACGGCGCAGCGAGCCTGCCTTGATCGCGTTGAACTCGGTCCGCAGCGCCTCGTAGGCGGGGCGGGCGTTGGTCTCTTCCCGGAAGAGTGGGCGGCAGGCGCGGACCAGCGCGTCGGGATTGCTCTGGACGAGCCGGAACAGCTCGATGAGGTCGGCGTTCGAGTCGGCGAGCAGGGCGGACTGAAACCGGCCGAGGCCGAGAAAGACCGCCCCGGAGCCGACGAACGGCTCGACCAGCCGCTCGCCCTCGACGGCCGACAGCGCGGCGGCGATGCGCGGCACGACGCGACTCTTGCCGCCGGCCCACTTGAGGAAGGGCCGGAGGGCAGGCGCCCGGGCCGGCGCATTGCTGCTCGGGGCCTCTCTGCTCGGGGTGGGCATCGGCCGTCACCCTAACCCGAACCGGCCGGCCTTGACGCACCGCAGGCCCGCTGTTACTTGAATGAGGCTTCATTCATCGGGCAACTTCAGGGTGGGCAGCGTGTCCCAGGACGGCATCGAGCGAACGACGGCGGAGCGGCGGCAGGACCGCAAGGCGGAGAAGCGCCACGCCATCCTCCACGGGGCCGTGCGGGTCTTCGCGGAGAAGGGCTTTTTCAACGCCACAGTCGCCGAGATCGCCCGCTCTGCCGGCGTGGCCGACGGCACGATTTATCTCTACTTCAAGAGCAAGGACGACCTGCTGCTGTCGGTCTTCGACGAGAAGATGCAGCTGCTCTGCGAGGCGGCTCGGGCGGCGACGAACGAGTGCACCAGCGCGGGCGAGGCGTTGCGGAAGGTGGTCGAGTTGCACCTGCGCGCCGTCGAGGAGAACCCGTCGGTGGCGGCGGTGCTGATCGTCGAGTTGAGGCAGTCGAGCGCCTTCGTGCGCGACGCCGACAAGCCGCGGCTGACCGAGTACCTGAACCTCATCGGCGACTGGGTCAAGCGGGGGCAGGCGACGGGCGAGTTCCGTCCCGACGTCCACCCGGGCGCGGTGAAGCGGGCGCTGTTCGGTGCGCTGGACGAGATTTCGCTGGGCTGGCTGGTGGCCCGCAACAAGTTCGACCTGGCGCGCACGGGGCGCCAGATGGGCGACCTGTTCGTTCGGGGGCTGGCACCGCCCGGGCTGTCGGATTAGGACGCGCCTGCAGTTTGTGCACTGCGGTTTGTGCACTGCGGTTTGTGGACTGGCAACGCCCGGCATGGGCACTGGGAGAGACGACGTGAAGATTCTGGTGACGGTCAAGCGGGTCGAGGACTACGAGTCGAAGATCAAGGTGCGCCCGGACGGGACTTGGATTCAGTCCGAGGGCGTGAACTACAAGTCGAACCCGTTCGACGACATCGCCGTCGAAGAGGCACTGCGCCTGAAGGCCGCGCACGGCGGCGAGGTGGTGGTGGTGAGCGTCGGCAGCCAGGCGGCCACGAAGGAGCTGCGGCAGATGCTGGCCACGGGCGCCGAGCGGGCCATCCTCATCCGCAACGAGTCGTTCCTCGACTCGGACGCGGCGGCGCGCCTGCTGGTCAAGCTGATCGAGCGTGAGAAGCCGGACCTGGTCCTCATGGGCAAGCAGGCCGTCGACTCGGACGCGAACCAGACCGGGCAGCTCATCGCCGAGTACCTGGGCTGGGGTCAGGCGACCTTCGCCTCGAAGACCGACAGCCTCGAGTCCGAGAACGAGAAGAAGCTCCTTCCGGGCATCGCGCTGACCGCCGACAAGACGTCGGTGCAGGTGTGGCGCGAGGTCGACGGCGGCCTCGAGCAGCTCGAGGTGGTGCTGCCGGCCGTGGTGACCTGCGACCTGCGCCTCGTCAAGCAGCTGCGCTTCGCGAAGCTGCCCGACATCATGAAGGCGAAGAGCAAGCCGATCGAGGAGATCCCGGCCGAGAGCCTCGGGGTGGACCTGTCGCCCCGCGTGAAGGTCGTGAAGGTCGAGGCGCCGCCGTCGCGCCAGGCCGGCATCAAGGTCCCCGACGTCGCGACCCTCGTGCAGAAGCTCAAGGGCGAGGCGAAGGTTCTCTAATTACAGAACATCTTTAAATAGAGTCATCTGGAGAGTCCGATGAGCAACATTCTCGTGGTCGCCGAGCAGTTCAAGGGCAAGCTTCGCAAGGCGTCGCTGAACGCGCTGGGTGCGGCGCAGCAGCTGAAGGGCCGCGTGGGCGGCGAGATCTTCGTGCTGGTGCTGGGCAAGGGCGTCGGCGCGGCGGCCGAGGCGCTGACGGGCTACGGCGCGGCGAAGGTGCTGGTCGCCGACAGCGACCCGCTTGCGAACCCGCTGGCCGAGACCTACGGCAAGGTCATTGCGGACGCGTCGAAGAGCGTGGGCGCGACCTGGATCGTCGGCGCGGCGACGAACGCCGGCAAGGACATCCTGCCGCGCACCGCGGCGCGCCTCTCGGCCGGCCTTGCGTCGGACGTGCTGGCGTTTGCGGGTGAAGGCGCGAACGTCCAGTTCAAGCGCGCCATGTGGGGCGGCACCATCCTCGCGACGGTCGAAGTGACGACCGCTGTGAAGGTGCTGTCGGTGCGCGCGACCGAGTTCGCGGAAGCCGTTGCGGGCGGCAAGAGCCCCGTCGAGGCGTTCGCCGCCGACGCGGGTGCACCCAAGACGAAGTACCTCAAGTTCGACGAGGTCAAGAACGAGCGTCCCGAGCTGACGGAGGCCGCCGCGGTGGTCTCGGGCGGCCGCGGCACGAAGGGCGACTTCGGCCCCGTCTTCGCGCTGGCCGACGTGCTCAACGCCGCCGTGGGCGCCTCGCGCGCCGTTGTCGACGCCGGCTGGCAGCCGAACGACCTGCAGGTCGGTCAGACGGGCAAGGTGGTCGCACCGAAGCTCTACGTCGCCGCGGGCATCTCGGGCGCCATCCAGCACCTCGCCGGCATGAAGGGCTCGAAGACCATCGTCGCCATCAACAAGGACCCCGAAGCGCCGATCTTCCAGGTGGCCGACTACGGCCTCGTGGCGGACCTGTTCAAGGTGCTGCCGGAGCTCACCGAAGAGGTGAGGAAGGCCAAGAGCTGAGGCTCGGAAGCTCCTCATCATGACTGCCTGAGGCCCCTCTCACCTGTGTGGGAGGGGCCTTCTTGCTCGCGACTGCATCAGGACGGACACCATGTTTCCTCTCGGCGAGCTCGGCATCCGGCGCATTCCCGTCCCCGTTCCGTTCCCTGAGGCGGGCGGGCCCGCGAACGTCTACGTCATCGACGAGGCGGACGGCGGCGTCGCGCTGTTCGATTCCGGCATCGGGACGCCGGTGGGCGAGACGTCGCTGCGCGAAGGCATGCAGGCGCTGGGGCTCGCGTTCCGGGACGTGCGGCGCATTTACCTGTCGCATGGGCACATCGACCACTACGGGCTTGCGCGGACGTTGTCCGAGGAGTCGGGCGCGCCGGTCTTCATTCATGAGGCCGACCGCGTCAAGGTCGAGCGTCCCGCCGACGGCGTCGCCGCGAGCCGTGAAGCGTGGCGCGCCTACCTGACCCGGCTGGGCCTCGAGCAGCGCGACATCGATCAGATCTCCCGGATGCACCAGCTGCACCAGTCGATGGCCCGTCCCATCGAGCGAACGCAGGGCGTCCACGACGGTGATCGCCTGCATTTCAAGCACTTTTCAGCGACGGTGCAGCACGCGCCGGGCCACACGCCGGGGCTGACCTGCCTGTGGCTCGCCGAGCACGGCATCCTCTTCTCGGACGACCACCTGCTCGAGAAGGTGAGTCCGAACCCGCTGCTCGAGATCGGTCCGGAGGGCGACGCGAACAAGTTCCGCGCGCTGGCGACCTACCTGCGGACGCTGCGGGCGACGCGCGAGCTCGACGTGAAGCTGGTGCTGCCGGGCCACGACGTGCCGTTCCACGAGCCGCGCCGGGTCATCGACTCGCTGCTGGGCTTTTACGAGAAGCGTCAGGCGAAGATGCTGGCGAAGCTGGAGGAGGGGCCGCAGACCGCGCTGGAGCTCGTGGCGCACATCTTCCCCCGCTCTACCAACGCGGTGCTTTTCCTGACGCTCAGCGAGATCGTCGGCAACCTCGAGGTGCTGGAGGACAGGGGCCTCGTTGCGATCGATCGCACCGGCCCGTCCTACCGCTGGTCGCTCACGCGCTGACTCGGAAGGCTCCGGCTCGATGGGGCGGTGTTCGGCTGGGCGACGCGGAGGCCCGACGGCGGGCATCGCCATCGCGCACGTCATCCGGCTGCGACGGGGCTGCGGCGGGCGGGGGCCCCCTGAAAAATGTCCGCGAGCGTTTCTGCAGTATGGTGCAGGAAAAGGTTAGTTCGGCAGAATTAGGCACTATATTGCAGGTTTCTTCGGAGGCGTTTTTTCGCGGCTCCCCTCAGCCTGCCCAGCGCCAAGCGCCCGGCCCGGCTCATCGTCGCCCAGCCGGACACCGCTCCGAACGGGGTCCAGACGTTCCGTCGATGCCTGAGTCCCGAGACGCGCTCTAACGCGGCAGGGGCGCCGTCTTGCGCGCCTTCCAGACGCGGGCCATCCACTTCTCGACCTCGGTCGCTTCACTCGGGATCGCCTTCGACAGGCTGCGCATGCCCTTGGCCGTGACGAGGACGTCGTCCTCGATGCGCACGCCGATGCCGCGGTACTTCGCCGGCACCGTGAGGTCGTCCATCTGGAAGTAGAGGCCCGGCTCGACGGTGAGTACCATCCCGGCCTGCAGCGGGCCGTACTTGTAGACCTCCTGCCGCGCCTGCGCGCAGTCGTGGACGTCGAGGCCCAGCATGTGGCTCACGTTGTGGAGCGAGTAGCGCTTGTAGAACTGCTTCTCGTCGGAGAGCGCCTCCTCCGCGTCCCTCAGGATGCCCAACCGCTCGAGCCCGTGTGCCAGCACCTTCATCGCCGCGCGGTTCGGGGCCATGAAGTCGCGCCCCGGCCTCACGTCCGAGAACGCAGCAGCCTGAGCCTCGAGCACGAGGTCGTAGATCTCGCGCTGCTCCTTCGAGAACTTCCCCGAGACCGGCAGCGTGCGCGTGATGTCGGCCGTGTAGAGGCTCTTGCCCTCGACGCCCGCATCGAGCAGCAGGAGCGACCCGGGTTTGAGTTTCCCGTCGTTGCGCGTCCAGTGCAGCACGCAGGCGTGGTGGCCCGCCGCGGCGATGGTGTTGTAGCCGACGTCGTTGCCCTCGACGCGGGCGCGCAGGTTGAAGATGCCCTCGACCTCGCGCTCGCTCGTCGCGCCCTTGAGCGACGCGATGACGTCCTCGAAGCCGCGCATCGTGCTCGCGATCGCTGCCGACAGCTCTCGCACCTCCTGGGCGTCCTTGATGAGCCGCGCCTCGCTGAGCGCCTGGGCCAGCGCGCGATCGCGGTCGGGCGAAGCGGGGAGCAGCGCGTCGGTCCTCTCGCTCATGCCGCGCAGCACCCGCACCGGCTTGGATGCGAAACCACCAAGAAAATCGGCCAATTCAGGCAGTCCGCGCGCCTCGTGGACAGCGTAGCGCGCGCGGCTCTCCGGCACGCCCAGGCGCGGGCCCACCCAAAGCGCCCCCTTGTTGCGGTCGGTGTAGAAGGTCGCGTCCGAGCGGCCCGGGTTCGGCTCGACGAACAGCACGTCGCGGTGGCCGCCCTTCTCGGGCACCAGCACCAGCACCGCGTCGGGCTCCTGGTTGCCGGTCAGGTAGTAGAAGTCGGTGCCTGCGCGGAAGCGGTACGTGGTGTCGTTGGCGCGCACCTTCTCGTGGCCCGTCGGGATCACCAGGAAATCGCCCGGAAAAAGCTTCGAGATGGCCAGGCGTCGGGCGGCGAACGCGCTCGCGTGAGGAATCGGCGGGGGCATCTTTCCGCCCTGCGGCTTCCATCCCTGCAGCATGAAGTCGAGCAGCGCGGGCGGCGGAACGGTGTCGTGGCTTGCGGGCTTCGCAGGCGTCTCGGCGGCGGTCTGGGCGATCGTCTGGTCGGTGTTCTTCACGGCGCAACTCCTCGCGTGGCGGCTCTTGGCGCTCGGAGCATAGCGGCTTGCGACCTCGCCGCGCGATCCCCATCCATCGGGCTCTGGAGGCGAGATGCGGCCGGCTGCGTTGCTCATGGCGATCGTTTCGGGGCTCGTCGGATGTGCGTCGACCAGCCTGACCGACAAGTGGCGCGACCCCGCGTATGACGGCCCGCCGATGCGCAACATCGTCGTCTTCGGCCTGTCGCGCGACTTCACCGCGCGCCGCATCTTCGAGGACCGCTTCGTCGAGAAGCTGGGGCGCCGTCAGGTGCGCGCCGTCGCGTCGTACCGAATCATGCCGGGCGAGGAGAAGCCGGACGAGGCGACCATGCGCGAGGCCGTTCGCGAGACCTCCGCCGAGGGCGCGATCATCACTCACCTCGTCTCGGTGTCGCACCGCACCACCGTCAGCCCGGGTTACGCGGGGCTCGGCTACGGCGCGGGAGGCCCCTTCTATCCGGACTATTACGGCACCTGGGGCCTCGTCTACTCGCCGGGCTACCTCTCCAGCGACACCATCGTGAGGCTCTCCACGCGGCTCTACAGCGCGGACGGCGAAGGGCGCCTCTTGTGGACCGGCGACTCCAGCACGCTCAACCCCGGCTCGGTGAAGGAGCTCGCGGGCGACGTGATCGGCCGCGTGGTCGACGAGCTCGAGCACGAGCGGCTCATCCCGTGAACGCGCTCAGAGACGCATCTCGGGCGAGCGCACGGCCTCGATCAGCACCTGCTCGCCGAGCAACCGGTCGATGCTCTGGCGCAGGTTCTGCGGCGTCAGCTGTGCCGACAGCGCCCGCGTCTCGGCGAGGCGATCGGTCACGAAGCGCGTGATGGCAGGCGGCTCTCCGGGGCTGGTCCTCGTTGCGGCGACAACGAACAGGTCCTCGCGCCAGCGGTGATCATCGAGGCCGCGCGCCACCATCACGAGTGACAGGAGGTGCGCGAAAGAGCCTTCCGGCACCTCTTCGGGGAAGAAGACCGACGAGGCCGGGTAGAGGTGCTCGACGCGCAGCGACTCGAACAGCTTCTGCGCCTCGGCGAGCCCGCGGGAGAGCCTGTCGTGGGCCTCGGCGCCGCTCGGCAGCGGGTCGCGCCAGGACGAGTGCCTGTGGCTGTGCTCGCTGATGGTGTGGCGCATGAGCCGCGCCCACGGCAGCGGGTAGAGCGTGAGGCTGACGCTGGCCGAGAAGCCCTGCGCGGCGGTGCGGTGCCATGTCCCGGGAGGCAGGTAGAGCACGTCGCCCGGTTCGAGCATCACCTCGACCAGCTCGGCGTCGCTCGGCGGCGGCAGGAGGCCCTTCATCGACTGGATGCGCGGCTCGCTCTTCTTCGCGAACAGGTGCGAGTCGATGTTGAACGGGGGGGAGGGATGCGCCGGCGCGCGGCTCAGGTGCCAGCGCTTCGTTCCCTCGATCTGGAAGACGAAGACGTGCTCGCAGTCGAAGTGCCAGCCGAAGCCGCGGCCATCGGGTGAGACGTAGAGCTTGAGCATGCCCACGGCGTCGGTGCGCAGCGGTGCGCGGAAGGCGTCCAGAAATCGGCTCGCGTCGCGGAAGCGGCGCTCGAGATCGAGGAAGCAGGCGGTGCGGCCCTCATCGACGAGAGCGAGCGCGTTGTCGGGCTGAAGGCCCAGCTCGATCTCACCGCGTCCGTCCGGTCCCGCGTAGACCGTGTTGCCCTTCTGGCCGTGGGCGTTGCGGCGGAAGAGATCCTCGAAGAAGCGCGCGACGGGGTGTGCCGCGGGCGTCATGCGCTTGCGGAACGCTTCGAAGTTGAACAGGTCGAGCGGCTTCTGCGGGTCGGCCTTGCGGTGGAGGAGCGTGCGACCCCAGTGCTCGGCGAGGAACGTGTCGAGCTGCGCGCCTTCGAAAACAGCGCTGCCGTCGGGACCGAAGAATCGCGCCATGCGTCACCCTCGGACGCGGACCATCCCACGCCAAGGCCGACCGTGAAAGGGGGGCGTCGTCATGCCCATGCGACGGCGATGTCGCGCGGCCCGCGGTAGGGCATGCGGCCGTGGGCCACCAACCGGTTGTCGATGGCGACGACGTCACCGGTGCGCCACGGCTCGATGACGAGCGACCGCCAGATCGCGTCGACGACCGCGGCGAGGTCGTCTTCGGTGATGGGCGTCCCGTCGCCGTAGGTGCAGTCCATCGCGCGGCTGTCGTCGGTAAGCAGCAGCCCCTGAACGCCTGCGAGCAGGCCTGCGAAAAGCCCCAGCGCCCGGTAGCGAATCCGATCGTGGAGTGCGTAGGGCCGCTGGGCGATGCGGCGGTATTCGAGCGATGCGGCCGCCGGATGAAACACCTGGCTGTGATTGAACCAGGCCACCTCGCCCGTCGCGGGATGAGCGGCGAAGGCCGGCTGCGTGCTGGTGATGCGGAGCTTGCCGCCGGGCGTCCAATCGGCCTGAAAACCAGCGCTTTTCGCTTTGGCGAGCGCCTCGTCTCGGTCGGTCGTGCCGAACATCTCGTCCCATCGCTTCAGCTGGAACGGGTTGAACTTCCCGCCGCCCTCGGGGCCGCCGTAGTGGCGAACGATGCGCAGGCCGAGCCGCTCGAACCTGTCGCGCACCGCTGCGTCGAGATCCCGCGCGACGCGGCGCAGGGCGACCAGCGGCGGCTCGCCCCCGAAGCCGTCGTTGGCGCGCATCGCCCAGAAGAACAGGTGCGACGGAGGGTTCGGGACGAAGCTCATCTCCGCATGTTGCGGGATGGGGTAGTGCGGAGGAAGTTCGCTCGCCGTGAAGACGTGCGGGGTCAGCGCGACCCGCGGCGACGTGCCCAGGTAGTTCGATTGGAGGCCCGGTGCGATGGCCCGCGCGACCTGCTCGAAGGCCTGCGGCGTGTCGATGCGAAAGCCGCGCATCCGGATCGCGCCGTGTCGAAGCAGCAGCGCGCGAATCTCATTCGGATCGCGTGAAAGCCGCGCAGAAAGCGCCTCGGCGGAGTCGTCGCCCTGGGGCTCGAGCACGAAGGGGAGCGTCGCTGCAGCGCCTGCCGAGGTTGCGTGGGACTCGGCGGCAGCTGGCGACATGGTCTCTCCTAGTAGGTCGGCAGCGGGCGTCCGTGCGCCACTTCGCGCAGGCTGCCATAGAAGTCGCGCACGAAGACCTCGGCGTCGTTCATGTCCTCCTCGGTGCCCTTGATGCTTGCCCGATGGCGCACGAGCTCGACCCGCGTTCTGTCGTCGGCGACCTTCGTCAGCACCACCGAGTCCTCGAGCAGGTCGATGAAAGCGGTGCCGTCGGTCTTGAGCGCGCGGCCGAGCACAACCTCGGGCGCCTCTGCGGTGCCCTGCGCAACGCCCTGGCGCCACGTCGTGTCGAACTCGACGGTGACGACCTCGTTGACGACGTTGTGGATGCGGAAGCTGACGTCGTAGCCGGTCTCGACGTTGGGCGTCACCTCGAAGCTGTTGACGCGGCGGCGGTCGACCACGGTGCCCGGCTGCTGGAGCGCGGCGAAGACGGCCGTGATGGGCGCGTGGATGTAGCCGCGGGCGTGCGCGAAACCGTAGTCGCCCTCGTCACCCTTGAAGGTGGTCACCACCTCGGGCGTGGCGTCGCCGTCGACCGGCGCCGGTTCGGGCGCGGTCGACTCCTCCAGCGGCGCGAGGCCGGGCGGGAACTCCATCGACTCCGAGCCGAAGCAGGCGGCGCAGGCGAGGGCGAGAAAGGTGGCGAAGAGGGATGTCGTCGTTTTCACGCGACGATTCCTAACCGAAGGCGGCCTCGGCCGTCGAGTCTTTGTCATGCCGCGCTGCATCAGGAAAAGCACCAGCCACGACGGCGCCGGTCACGCGACGGCGCCGATCCCCGACAGGATGGAGCGGAGCAGCTCCGGCGGGAAGCTGTCCAGCTCGGCGCGCGAGCGCAGCCCCGTCTGGTGCTGGTACAGCACCTCCTTGACGGCGCCGATGAGACACGCGGCCATCACGCGCACATCGCCGGCGCGCACCATGCCGAGCCGCTGCCCAAGCGCGAGGGTCTCCTCCGCGTAGCGGACGAGCCGTTCGTGCAGGCGGCGGATCTTCTCGCGGGAGTCGTCGTCGGGACCCATGCCCTCCATGAGCAGGATGCGCGCCAGATCGCCGTCGTCGAGCAGCGCCGTGAGCACGCGCTCCACGTTGCGCAGCGCCTGAGGCGTCACGCTGGCGGTCGGGTCGATGGGCGGCAGCGACTGGTAGACGAGCGCGACGAGCTCCTCGAGCGCCGCCTCGAAGACGTCGCGTTTCCCCTTGAAATGCAGGTAAAACGTGGCGCGGGCCACGCCCGCCCGCGCGACGATCTCGTCGATGCTGGCGCCGTGGTAGCCACCCGCGGCGAATGCCTTTCGCGCGGCGAGCACGATGCGCTGACGGGTCTCTTCGCGGGTGCGGCGATCCATCGGCGGCGTCTCTTCAGGTGTTGTGCGACGTTGCCAGTTCCGACAGTTTCCGGATGAGCTGGTCTGCGTTCTTCGTCGGGCCGAAGCGGAAGTCGTGGCGTCCGCGATCGAGGTCGGGCGCATCGTCCAGCACGACGCGCTCGTCGTAGGTCGCGGCGGTGGCCCAGTAGCGCTTCGGCGTGCCCTCGAGGACGAGCCCCACCGTCGAGGTCTCTTCCAGCACGGAGAGCACGGCGCGGCGCATCCGGCCGTCCAACTGGGCGTCGATGCGCAGGACGCAGACGCCGGGCGCCTCGACGCGTCTGCCCTCGGCGAGGTTCTTCGCCCGCGCCGTCACACCTTCGGCCTCCTCGAAGAACCGGTCGATCTGCGAGGAGAGCACCACGTCCTCGTGGCCCGAAAGGACGCTGGCGGCGACGGCCCGGTAGAAGGAGAGGAAGTCGGACTCTTCGAGCTCCGCCTCGGCTTCACCCAGCGCGTAGGTCAGTCGACGGCCACGCGGCGACAGCAGGTGTCCGCGGCCCGGCGCATCGGCCGCGCGCGCGTCTTCGTCGGCCCCGTCGTAAGGCTCGGCGCCGCCGTTGAGAAAGCGGATGGCGCTCATCATTCCGTCGAAGTCGTGGTGCGCGAGCACGGCGCCGACCTCGCCGGCGCGGGCAACGACCTCGGGCGTCACGAGCTCCGGGCAGGCGTGCGCAATTCGGCTGGAAACAAGCACGAAACGCGGATCTTCCGCGTACCAGGGCCACGAGCGGGCGTGCTCGTGATGGTCGACCCAGAGGCGCAGGCGGTCTCCCGCGGAGTCGATGAAGTCGAGCGTCTTCTGCGAGGCGTTGCCGCCCGCGAACGCCACATCCAGCATGACGAACGGCACGCTGGGCGGGTCGGGCAGCGCGAAGGGCTTCGAGACGACGTGCAGCGTCGGCGCGTTCACTTCTCTTCTGCTTTGCGCGACTGACCCACTTCGTTGAGCACCTGCGCCGCGGCCTGCACCGACGTGAGCGAGGACTTGTTCGCGCGGTACGCGGCGACGGGGCCTACGACTTCGGCCGCTTCGCGGACGAGATCCGGGCCCATGGAGGCGTCGCGCGACAGCGTCACCCGAACGCCGCCGAGGCGCAGGTCGCCGATGTCGCCGCGCAGCGGGCGCTGATCGTGCGTGAGCAGGGTCGGGACGCTGTAAGTCGATTCGCCAGGGCGCCGCTCGGCCGCTTCGAGGCCGGTGCGGGAGGACTCCGTGGTGCGGTTGATGGACATGGGCGACTCCTTCGCAGGCCGATGGTGGACCTATGGCAGCCGTGCGTCAATCGCGCTCAGGCCTTGGATTTCGTCGTCCGTCGCTTGGGACGTTCGGGTGCAGCCGTCTCCGTCCGGGTCTCTCGCAGCCGGTGGAGCAAAATCTCCGGGCGGCTGTCGAGACAGGCCGCGACCTTTTCGAGCCAATCGAGAGTGGGGCTGTTGCGGCCCTTCATGACCTCCCAGAAGTGGCTGCGTGAAACGCCCGCCCGATCCGGGATGTGCGACAGGACGACGCCTCGCTCCTTCGCGACGCGGCGCACAAGCGCGACGAGCTGTTCCTGGAGAGCGCCCACCCGGAAACGGTAGGCGCCGGTCCGGGATGGCGTAGTCCGATAAACAGGACAGGCCTGTTGACGGCTGTTCGGTTGGTCCGGTATGTCGGACTCGTCGGAGCGTGAAGAGCCGACGCGCGGGTGGCCCGCCCGACATTCACCTTTCCCAGCATGCGCCCTGGGCCGGCGCACGAGGCAACTCCCATGCAGATGACCCCGACCGACCTGTCCCGCAGCGTTCGCGGCGCCCCGATCCCGAAGCCGTCGCCCTACGACTGGAAGCGGCAGCAGCGCGACGACACCGTCTACGCCGGGAAGTACACGTCCAACTCCGCGCAGACCTTCGATCCGTTCAAAGGCACGCCAAAGGACGCCCAGAGCGACAACAACGACTAACCCATGCTGCTCACCGTCACGAACAGTCTCGACGGATCGGCCGACCTCCTTGCGACGTTGGCAAATGAGCAAGGCATTGCGCACTTCCGCTGGAACTCGGACCTGTTCCCCGAGTATCGGTTCGAGGCCACGTCTAAGGGCTTCCGCATCGAGGACCCAACGGGTCGCAGCGTGACGAGCGAGCAGATCACCGCCGCCTACTGGCGAAAGCCGTTCATCAACGGCGACGGTGCCGAGTCGTTTCCCGAGGCCGAGCGACGCTGGGTCGATGGCCACTGGCGGACGATCGTCCGCGAAGTGGGGACCTGGTGTCGCTCGGCTGGGCTCTTGCGCCTGGTCGATCCCGAGGGCGACCGGCGTGCGGGCAAGCTGCGCCAGATGTGGCTCGCCCGCGATCTCTTCCTCATTCCCGAGTGGAACGTCACGTCCGGCCTCGAGCCCGATGCGACCGGGAGGGTCGTCAAGACGCTCGTTCCGGAGATGATCGAGACCGAGCGGTTGGGCTTCGTCTACACCACCGAAGTTCCGCCGGGCGCCCGGCTCGACGCACGTTATCCGTGGTTTACGCAGCGGGTTCGTCGCGATGGGCGCGATGCGACGGTGGTCTTCGTTCTCGGCGATACCTTCGCGTTCGAAACCGTCATCGATAGGAGCGCTTCAGGTACCGATTGGCACACGCACATCGGGACAGAGACGCAGCTCGAGTGGCGGCGTGTCGAGATGCCTGAAGCGGTCGCGAGCGCCTGCTGCGAGTTCATGACGCGCGCCGGCCTGCACTATGGCCGTTTCGACTTCATCGTCGACGGCGATGGCTGGTGGTTCCTCGAGTGCAATCCGAACGGCCAGTACGGCTGGCTCGACGACGACACCGCCTGGTTGCATGGCCGCATCCTCGACGCGGTTCAGTCGCCGGCGTCGACCGTCCGTTGAGATGCTGGAAGGGCCATTTCTTGCTGCCCTCCGACCTTCGCGCTAGACCTCTTCCATGGAACGCCACGCCGCCCAGCCCCCCATCACCGAAGAGCTGATCCGCGCACTGCCGAAGGCGGATCTCCACTGTCACCTCGACGGCTCGCTGCGTCTCTCGACGATTCTCGAGCTGGCCGAAGAGCAGAAGGTGAAGCTGCCGGCGTCGACACCCGAAGAGTTGGGCCGGCTGATGCACATGGGGGCGCAGTGCGAGTCGCTCCCCGACTACCTCAAGGCGTTCGACATCACGCTGAGCGTGCTGCAGACGCCCGAGGCGTTGTATCGGGCGGCCTACGAGCTTGCGTGCGATGCGGCCGACGAGAACGTGAAGTACCTCGAGATGCGCTACAGCCCGGTGCTGCACCAGCAGCAGGGCCTGAAGCTCACCGGCATCGTCGAGAGCGTGCTGGAGGGCTTCCGGCGGGCGCGGCGCGAGCGCGGCATTCGCGGCGGCGTGCTCGTCTGCGGCATTCGCCACATGAGCCCCGAGACCAACCTGCGCCTTGCGGAGCTGGCCGTCGCCTACAAGAGCCGCGGCGTGCTGGGCTTCGACCTCGCCGGCGCCGAGGACAACTTCCCGGCGAAGGACCACATCGAGGCGTTCCAGCTGATCCTGAACAACAACGTCAACTGCACGGCGCACGCGGGCGAGGCGTACGGCCCGCCGTCGATCTCGCAGGCGATCCACTACTGCGGCGCGCATCGCATTGGCCACGGCGTTCGGCTGCGCGAGGACGGCGACCTCCTCAACTACGTCAATGACCACCGCGTTCCGCTCGAGTGCTGCCCGTCGTCGAACGTGCAGACGCGCGCGGTGACGAGCCTGCGCGCGCACCCGCTGAAGTTCTACCTGGACCTCGGCATCCGCGTGACCATCAACACCGACAACCGGCTCATCACCAACACCACGGTGAGCCGCGAGCTGTGGCTGATGCAGCAGACGTTCGACCTGTCGCTGGACGACATCCGCACCATCATCGTCAACGGCTTCAAGAGCGCCTTCATCCCGTTCCACGAGAAGGCCGAGCTGCTGCGCCAGGTGAACAAGGAGATCGGCGAGGTGATGACGCGCTTCTCCGCGCCGGCGGCGAAGGCGAAGAGCGCCTAAGGCCTCACGCGGCCGGTGCGGGACGTCGTGGCGGCTCTCCTCGGAGCGTCGCCTCGACCGCCTCTTTCACCTCCAGGCTGAAGTCTTTTCGCAGCATCCACGACAGGAACGAGGGGTCGCTCTTCGCGAGGTCTTCGAGCGCGCGTCCGACGTTGACCCCGAAGCCGACGCTGGCGCGTCCGTCGTCGAGCCAGCGCAGACGGCCCTGCGCATCGACCCAGTTCGCGGGCTTCTGGTGCGTGGCGGCGTGCAGTCCGGGGACGTCGCGGGGCAGGTCGTCATAGCGCTCCAGCTGCGCGAAGAGGACGTCGATGGTCGCCTCGACGTCAGCCATGGCGCTGTGCGCGTTCTCGAGCGTGCGGCCGCAGTAGAAGCGCACCGCCGCCGACAGGTCGCGCTGCTCGCGCTGATGAAAGATCACCTTCGGGTCGACCACCAGCGTGCCCGCCGCAGGGAACTCGAGGCCGCAGCGGCGGAACTCGTTCGCCAGCATCTTCATGTCGAACGACTCGAGGTTGAAGCCGCCGAAGTCGCAGCCGGAGAGCCAGTCGTGGAGGCTCGAGGCGACCTGTGCGAAGCGGGGGCAATCGGCGACGTCTGCGTCGGTGATGCCGTGGATCGCGGTGGACGAGGCCGGAATGGGGCGGCCCGGGTTGATGCGGCGTGCGCGCGACTGGCGCTCTCCGTCGGGCATCAGCTTGACCACGCCGATCTCGACGATGCGGTCGTCCTCGACGTTGAGCCCCGTGCTCTCGATATCGAAAAACGCGAGCGGCCGGGCGAGCTTCAGGGGCATCGACATGGGCGCGATTCTGTTCCCTTGACGCGCCTCGTCAAGCGCTGCGTCGGGACCTCAACAACGGTCGCCGATGTGCCATTCTCCGCACCCATGCGCCTGACCCGCCTCGTGTCGCTCGTTCTCTGGTCGTCTGTCGCCGTCGCTGCGCCGGCCACCTCGCCGTCGGCAGCGGTTCCGTCCGCAGCACCGAAGCAGAAGGCGCCCGTTCCGAAGGCGATGCCGCGCAAGGGCGACGGTGAGGCCCCGTCCGCGCTGCCGGCCTTCATGGGCGTCTTCGGCCCGGCAAAGCTGATCGAGAAGACCGGCTTCCGCTCCGCGCCCGGAAAGTTTGCCGAGTATGACGGCCTGTCGGCGACGGGGCAGTCGTCGGGGAACCGCATGCGCTTCCAGGAGGTCGGCGGTGCGCCCGCCGGAAGGCGCTGGATAGAGATCCTGGTGGCTTCGGGACAGATGGAGTTCTCGGGCGTGCGCATCCTGACGAAGGGCCTCGGGGACAAGAACGTGGAGAAGCTGGTGGCGAGCATGCCCGGGCTGCCGCCGATGGAGTTTCCGCTCGACTCGGTTTCGATGACGCCGGACCGGCCGGGGCAGGGCGATGCGCCGGTGCCCGTGAAGGAGATGCCTCCGGCGGAGGTGCGCAAGGCGGCCCGCGAGACCATCACGGTGCCGGCGGGCCGCTTCGAGTGCGACCACTGGATTGCCGACACCGACGGCCGCCGCTTCGACTACTGGGTCACCACCGACCCGAGCGTGCCGTTCATCGGCGCGGTCAAGTACACGGCGCCGGAGGGCACCATGGTGCTGTCGAAGGTGGGCGCCAACGCCACGGGCGTCGTGGGTCAGCCGATGAAGATGCCGGGCCTCGATTCGGGCACCCCGCCGTGACGCAGGCGAAGGTCTGACGCGCGAATCACCGGGGAAAACACCGCATGTCGTATCTGCAGGCCATTCTGCTCGGGCTGCTTCAGGGCATCACCGAGTTCCTGCCCATCAGCTCGACGGCGCACCTGCGCGTGGTGCCGGCGCTGGCGGGCTGGAGTGACCCTGGCGCGGCCTTTACGGCGGTGACGCAGCTGGGGACGCTCGTGGCGACCTTGGTCTACTTTCGTGCCGACCTTCTGAGGCTGCTGCGCGGATCGGTCGAGGGGCTGCGCTCGGGCCGTCCGCTGGCGCATCCCGACGCGCGGCTGGCGCTGGGCATCGGGCTCGGGACGGTGCCGATTGCGGTCTGCGGCCTCCTCTTCAAGCGAGCGATCACGACGCACCTGCGCTCGCTGCATGTCGTCGCGGGGGCGCTCATCGTGCTGGCGCTGGTGCTGTACGCGGCCGAGCGGCTGGCGCGCCACACGCGGGACCTGTCGCAGCTGACGTTCTGGGATGCGCTGTTCATCGGCTGCGCGCAGGCGCTGGCGCTGGTGCCGGGGGCGTCCCGCAGCGGTACGACGCTCACGGGAGGCCTGATTCTGGGGCTGCGGCGCGAAACGGCGGCGCGCTACTCGTTCTTGCTCAGCATTCCCGCGGTGGCGGCGGCCGGTCTGCACGAACTGAAGGATGTGGCGGGCAACGGCGGGTTATCGGGCGGACTCGCGGGTCCGACGCTGGTCGCCACGATCGTCGCGTTCGTTTCCGGACTTGCGGCGATCGGGTTCTTGATGAAGATGCTCGCCACCAGCTCGACCCGTCTGTTCATCGCCTATCGCATCGTTCTCGGCGTTTTCCTGCTCGTCCTCGTCTCGCGCGGCGTGGTGCCGGACCAGCCGCCCGACAGGTCCACTCTCTCGAACGTGCCGGCGGCCCAGTCGAAATGAAGCTCCACCCGATCGTCATCGCAGGGGGCAGCGGCACCCGATTCTGGCCGCTGTCCCGACAGAAGCGCCCCAAGCAGTTCCTGCCGCTCGCGAGCGAGCGCCCGCTCATTGTCGACACCCTCGAGCGGCTGTCGCCGATGTGCAGCGTCGAGGAGTCGTTCGTCGTCTGCGGCAAGGTTCACGCGCGCAAGGTGAAGACGCTGCTGCCGGGGCTGCCCGCGGAGCAGCTCCTGGTCGAGCCGGCGGCACGGAACACCGCGCCGGCGATTGGTCTCGCGGCGCTGCATGTCTATGAGCGCGACCCTCAGGGCGTGATGGTGGTGTTGCCGGCCGACCACCACATCGCCGACACCGCGACCTTCCGGAAGACGCTGGCTGCGGCGGCGAAGCTGGCGAAGCAGGGACAGTTGACCACCATCGGCATCACGCCGACGCGGCCGGACACCGGCTACGGCTACATCCACCTCGGGGCACCGCTCGACGCCGAGGGGCGCGCGCACAAGGTGCAGCGGTTCGTCGAGAAGCCGGATCTGGACCGCGCCCGCGGATACCTGTCGAGCGGCGACTACCTCTGGAATGCCGGCATTTTCGTCATGCGCGCCGACGTCTTCCTGGGAGAGGTGTCGCGCTTCCTGCCCAAGCTTTCGGCCGCCCTCGAGGCGATTCGCCCGACCATCGGCACCCGAAAGTACGCCGCGACGCTGGCGCGCGAATTCATGAACGCCGAGCCGATCAGCATCGACTACGGCGTGATGGAGCGGGCCGACCGGATTGCCTGCGTGCCGGGCGACTTCGGATGGAGCGACGTCGGCTCCTTCGCGGCGCTGCCCGACGTGCGACCCGTCGATTCGCACGGGAACGTGGTGCAGGGCGACGCGGCGCTCATCGATTGCCACGGCTGCGTGGTGGTGGGGCACGGCACCCGCACGGTGGCGGCGGTGGGGCTGTCGAACGTCGTCATCGTCGACGCGGGCGACACGCTGCTCGTGGTGCCGAAGGAGCGCGCCCAGGACGTTCGCGCCGCCGTCGAGGCGCTGGGCAAGCGCGGTGCGCACCACCTTCTCTGATTCGTCTTCTCTTCAGTCCTTTTCGAGGATTCCATGAGCACGGTTCCCGCCCACGTCTTTCGCGAGTACGACATCCGCGGCCTCGTCGCGAACGAGCTGACGCCCGACTTCGCCCGAACCTTGGGACTGGGTTTCGGGACGATGCTGCATCAGAAGTTGGGGCCGGCGGCGCCGGGGCAGGTGCGGCGCATCGCGGTGGGGCGTGACATCCGGACCTCGTCGACGGTGCTGCGGGACGCGCTGGTGGCGGGCCTGAACGAGGTCGGGGTCTCGGTCATCGACCTGGGCGTGGTGGCGACGCCGATCACCTACTTCGCGGGCAACACGCTCGAGGTCGACGGACTCGCGATGATCACCGGGTCGCACAACCCGCCCGAGTTCAACGGCTTCAAGATCGGCTTCGGGAAGACGACGTTCCACGGCCACGAGATCCAGCAGCTTCGGGCCATTTGCGAGGCAGGTGTGTTTCCGGGCGCGAGCGTGCCGGGCACCTCCACCGCTCACGACATCCTGCCGGAGTACGGGCGCCACATCGCGTCGGTGCTGAAGCTGGGGCCGCACCGTCCGAAGGTGGTGGTCGACGCAGGCAACGGCTGTGGCGGCTTCATCGCGGTGCCTCTGCTGCGCCAGCTGGGCTTCCCGGTGGTCGAGCAGTTCATCGAGCCGGACGGAACGTTCCCGAACCACCACCCGGATCCGACGGTGGTGAAGAACGTCGAGCCGCTCATCGCGCGGGTGCTCAAGGAGAGCGCCGACGTCGGCATCGCCTACGACGGCGACGCCGATCGCATCGGGGCCGTCGACGAAAACGGGCGCATTCTCTGGGGCGATCAGCTGATGGTGCTGTTCGCGCGCGACATCCTGCGCGAGATCCCGGGCGCCACCTTCGTCAGTGAAGTGAAGTGCTCGATGACGATGTACGACGACATCGCGAGCCGCGGCGGCAAGGCGATCATGTGGAAGGCGGGCCACTCGCTCATCAAGGCGAAGATGGCCGAGACGGGTGCGCAGCTCGCCGGCGAGATGAGCGGCCACATCTTCTTCAAGCACCGCTGGTTCGGCTTCGACGACGCGATTTATGCGACCTGCCGCCTGCTCGAGATCCTGTCACACACGAAGGCGCCGCTCTCGTCGATGCTGGCCGACCTCCCGCAGACGTTCGCTTCGCCCGAGATCCGCAGCGATTTTCCCGATCACCTCAAATTCAAGGCGGTCGAGCTCGCGCGCGAGAAGCTTCGCGGCCGGGCGCCCGGCACCGTGGAGGTCGACGGCGTGCGCGCGATCTGGCCGGACGGCTGGGGGCTCGTCCGCGCGTCGAACACGCAGCCGATCCTCGTGCTGCGGTACGAGGCGACGACCGAGAAGCGGATGAAGGAGATCGAGCACATCGTCGAAGGGGCACTCGCCGAGGTGCGGCGCGAGCTGGGCGCTTAAGCGGCCGCTTTTCGGAGGCGTTCGATGCATCGCGAGCCATTCTCGATCGGTCTGGATCTCGGGGGAACGAACGCGCGCGCGGCCGCCATCGGCGCCCACGGGCGGGTCCTGTGCAGCAAGAAAGAGGTCCTGCTCGACCGCTCGCCGGAAGCGTGCGTCGAGGCGCTGACCCGCTGTACGAACGACGTGCTGCTCCAGATGCACGGCACGCCCGAGCGCTGGCCCACTGTCGGCCTCGCGCTTGCCGGGCAGCTCGACCGCAACACCGGACGCGTGCTGGTCGCGCCGAACCTCGGCTGGCGTGACGTCGACTTCGGCGACCTGCTCTCCGAGCGTCTGTCGCGCCCCGTCACGCTCGCAAACGATCTCGCCGCGGCGGCTTGGGGCGAGGCGCAGGTGGGCGCGGCGAGAGGCCATGCGAACGCAGTGCTGGTCTTCGTCGGGTCGGGCATCGGCAGCGGCCTCGTCCTCGCGGACAGGCTCTACGAGGGCTCCGGCGGCGTTTCGGGCGAATTCGGGCACATCAAGGTTCGGCCCGGTGGACGTCTGTGCGGGTGCGGCGAGAGGGGCTGTCTGGAAGCATATGCAGGCGGCCACAACCTGGGTGCGCGTGCGGCCGAGGCGATGCGCGAGGGGCGCGCGAGCAGCCTCGAGTTTCCGGAAGGTCTCGTGCCCACCGCTTCGATGATCGAACGCGCGGCGCGCGACGGCGACGGGCTCTCCCAGGAACTGCTGGAAGAGGCGGCTGCGCTGGTGGGCAACGCGACGGCGAACCTGATGACGGTGCTCAATCCAAGCGTGTTGATACTCGGCGGCGGCGTGCTCTCGGGCTCACCCACGCTGCGTTTGCGCGTCGAAGAGAACGTGCGCGCGCAGGCCTCTCGCGCAGCTTTGCGAACGCTGGCCATCGTCGATGCGGCGCTGGGCGACGACGCCGGTGTCGTGGGTGCGGCCTTCCTCGCGGCGCCGCCGCGGAGCCTGCCCTAGCGTCACTCCGCTTCGCCGCGGCTCTCGATCTTCTTGCGCTCCCTTTCCGCGCGCTGCGGCCACGGGCCCTCGGGAGGGGCCTCTGCGGAGGGGCAGAGCTCGTTCAACGGGCAGCGCGCGCAGTCGGGCTTGCGCGCGAGGCAGACGTAGCGGCCGTGGAGAACCAGACGGTGGCCCGTGTCGATCCACTCTTCCCGAGGAAACAGCGCCATGAGCGCCGCTTCGACCTTCTCGGGGTTTTCTTCCTTCGTCAGTCCCAGACGTCGTGAGACGCGGCCCGCATGGGTGTCGACCGTGACGCCCGACGCGATGCCGTAGGCCGTTCCCAGCACGACGTTCGCCGTCTTCCGCGCGACGCCGGGAAGCTCGATCAGAGCGTCCTGATCGCGTGGCACCTCTCCGCCGTGCCTCTCCGTGAGGATGCGTGCCGTCTCGCGAATCGCCTTCGCCTTGTTGCGGAAGAAGCCGGTCTGTTTCACCGCCGCTTCGACCTCTTCCTGTGAGGCCGCGGCGAGGGCTGCGGGCGTCGTCCAGCGGGCGAAGAGCGCGGGCGTGACGCGATTCACCATCTTGTCCGTGCTCTGCGCCGATAGGATCGTCGCGACGAGCAGCTCGAACGGACTCCTGAAGTCGAGCTCGCAGACGGGCTTCGGCTGGGCCTCGGCGAGACGTTCGGACAGCAGCAGCGCTCGCTCGGCGCGCTTCGCGGCCGATTCACGGCCTCGCGGCGAAGGTTGCACCGCGGCGCGTTTCGAGGCATCGACAACGCGCCTGCTGCCCGTTCCGCCGGAGGATGCCTTGCGTCGCGTCGTTTTCATGCTGCCCTTCGTGGCCATCGCGCTCTCCCTGTGGACGGGGATGCACTACTACGCTTGGGCGCGGCTCGCACGCGACCCGGGCCTGCCCGAGGCGCTCGAGAGCGGGCTGGCGGCACTGCTCGTCTTCGCGGCACTGCTGGCCGTGCCGGCCTTCTCGCGGGCCTTGCCTCATCCGCTCGCGGGCATCGTCCACTTGGCCGCGTTCGGGTGGATGGGCGCGCTGTTCATCGTCGACGCGCTGCTCGTCGCGGGCGATCTCGTCCGACTCCTCGTGCCGGCCGCCATCGCGGGGCCTCTCGCCGGCACGCAGGATCCGCATCGTCTGCAGGCGCTCGCGACGGTGGCGCTCGGGCTGCCGCTCATCACGCATGCGTTCGTCAGCGCGCGCCGGCCGCCGCCGTTGAAGGTCGTGGCGATCGCGCCCGAAGGCTGGCCACGCGGCCTGGATGGTCTCAAGATCGTGCAGCTCTCGGACGTGCACGTCTCGCCCGACACGTCGCCCCGCGAGATGGAGCAGCTGGTCGACGCGGTCAACGCCCAGACGCCCGACCTCATCGTGCTGACGGGCGACATGGTCGATGGCTCGCCACGGCAGCTCGCACGCGGCATCGCCCCGTTTTCGGGGCTGCGCGCGCGGCTCGGCGTCTTCGCCGTGACGGGCAACCACGAGTACTACTCGGGCGGCGATGCGTGGATCGATGCCTTCGAAAAGCTGGGCTTTCGCGTGCTGCAGAACGAGGCGGTGGTGATGGGTGACGGCGCGTCGTCGTTCGTGCTCGCCGGCGTACCCGATTGGACGGGGGGGCAGTTCGGCGCGCGTCATCGGCCGCAGCTTGCGAAGGCGCTCGAAGGCGCGGGCGATGCGCCCGTCTTGCTCCTCGCGCATCAGCCGAAGCAGTTCCCTGAAGCGGTCCATCGAGGCGTGGCGCTGCAGCTCTCAGGGCACACGCACGGCGGGCAGATCTGGCCGTTCACGCTGCTGGTCGCGCTGGCCGAGCGACACGTGGCCGGGCTGCATCGGGTGGGCCGCTCGCAGATCTACGTTTCGCGCGGCACGCGCTATTGGGGGCCGCCCATGCGGCTCCTCGCACCCCATGAGCTGACGGTCATCACCCTGCGCGCCGCGGCGTGACGCGTCTCAGGTTCCGATGATGAGCATGCGGCCGCTGTCGTAGCCCGAGAGCGACACGGAGAGGTCGAGGCGGCTCTTCGACTTCGCCGCCAGCTGCAGGTACTCGGGGGGGATGGGCGTTGGCGGCATCAGCACCTTCTGGAGCACGACGCGGCCCTCGGTCGCCTTCAGCAGGCTGGAGGCGACGTTCATCACCTCGCGGAAGTTCTCCTCGAGCGCTTCGGTGAGCCTATTGTTCGACTGGCTCGCCTTGGCGGTTGCGGCCGGCAGCATGCTCAGCGCCGCCGCCATCGCGCACGAGGCCGGCAGGTCCACGAACCAGAGCGAGTGGTGCGGCCCCTCGATTTCGCCGCCGTAGACGGCAACGGTGGAAAAGTCCTTCGGCCCCGGAACCCAGGGCTGAAGCCGCTTCTCTGCCTTGAAGGTCTTTCCGAACAGGTCGGAGAAGCCCTTGCCCAGCACGTCCAGAGTCGGCAGCACGACGGCCACGTCAGTTCACCTCGCGGGCGCGCACCAGCACCAGCTCGAAGGACAGCTCACCCAGCTTAACGTCTGCAACCAGTGTCTCGAGCTTGTCGGTTGCCTCGATGGTCCCGTTGATGAACATCGGCAGGCCCAGAGCGAGCCCCCCGATGCGCGACATGAGCCGGCCCTTGATGCCGCCAGCCGCGATGTTCACGACCTCGCCCAGGGCGTCGGCGATGTCGGCGGAGCCCAACTCCAGCGCCTCTTCCTCGGGCATCTGGAGCAGGGCGCCGCAGATGAGCTGGCGCTCGCGCAGTGCGCCGGCGAAGCCAATCTGTGCGGCGTCGCCCTCTCCCGCGAACGGAATGAAGGCGCCCGCGATGTCGCGGGGCATCGCGTTGCGGCGGCCCACGACCTCGAGGGGCGGGAGGCCCAGCGCCTGCGTGCTGACCTCCGAGAACGCCTCGACGGCGGCCTGCAGCCACTCTTCATGCGTGACGCGGCTCATGCGATCGACGCCTCGGCAAGCACCTTCTGAAGCGCCTCGACGGTGAACGGCTTCGTCAGCAGGAAGGCGGCGCCGGCGGTGATGGCCAGGTCTCGGATGTCGGTGCTCGACTCGCTGGTGATGAAGCCGAACTTGGTCGCGATGCCCTCGCCGCGCAGCGTCTGCAGCAGGGTGATGCCGTTCATCTCCGGCATGTTCCAGTCGGCCAGCACCAGGTCGGGCGGGTTCGCACGGATGATGCCCAGCGCTTCCTGACCGTTGCCCGCCTCTTCGAAGGCGTGGCCGCCAAACCCGGCCTGACGGAGCGAGCGCATCACGATGCTGCGCATGGCCTTGCTGTCATCGACGATCAGGATCCGCATCTCTTCCTCTCCGGGGAATCGTTTGTTGGCTTCGGCGGTGCGCCTCAGGCCTGAAAACAGGCCCTCCGGAGCCGCCGGCGGGGGTGCCGAACTATACGCGATGCAGGGCGCGCGATGGGCCACGAAGGAGGCCGATTCAAGGGGGCTTCTCAAGCAGCGTCTTCGCGACCGTTATGCCGCCTCGAAGACGCAGACACGCGCCGGCTCCATGCCGCTCAGGAGCTCCGCGTGGGCGAAGAGACGGCCTCGCGCCGCCGCCAGCGCCTCCGAGCGGCCGTTCGCCACCGCGGGCAGCGACAGCTGGCAGCTGCCGGGCATCAGCGCCTTGATGTTGCCGCCCACCATGTTCGCCAGCTCGCCGACGGCGTCGCGAACCTCGGCGTCGGTCACTTCGGCCGGCTCCATGGCGAAGAGTGCCGAAGCGACCTGGCGGGCGAGGCCGCTCGACAGTTCGACGGTCACGGCGCCGCTCCATCCGCCTCCGATGGTGACGCAGCCGGTCACCCAGCTCTCGGACGCACCAACGCTCCCTGCCTCGATGGGCAGGCCGAGCATCGCGCCCCAGATGCTCTCGGCGATTTCGCGAATTTCGACTTCCGTCACCACGCTGTGCTCCAGTAAGGGGCCCGGCGCGACGCGCCAGGAGGGGCGGGGATTCGGGCGGCGGCGCCCGTGAAGGCCGTCCGGTTCAACTTCGGGTCCCCGTGAGCCGGTAGAAACTGACCCGATCGCTTGTCTCGCGGACGAAGCCGTCGTCCAGGTTGAACGTTGTCTCGGCGCCGCCGAGGAACAGGTATCCGTCGGGCCGCAGCAGCCGCCGCACCTTGCCCAGAATCTGCCGTTTGGTCTCGGTGTCGAAGTAGATCAGCACGTTGCGCATGAAGACGATGTCGAGCGGCGGCATCACCGGCCACGCTCCCGCGAGGTTCATCTCGAAGAACTCGACCATGTTCCGGACGTCGGGCTTGAGTGTCCAGTGCATGCCGTCGCGCTCGAAGTACTTGACGAGGAAGGGCGCCGGCAGGCCCCGGCTCACCTCGAGTTGTGAGTAGCGCCCTGTCCGGCAGCGATCGAGCATCTCGGTCGAGATGTCGCTGGAGCTCAGGTACAGCTTCCAGTCGGCGAGTTGGGGGAAGCTCTCCCGAAGCAGCATGGCGATGCTGAACGGCTCCTGTCCGCTGCTGCTCGCGCCGCACCAGATGCGGAGCGTCTTCTCGGCCTGGCGCCGTTTGAGCACCTCGGGAAGAACCACCCGCTTCAGTGCCTCGAACGGGTCGCCGTCGCGGAAGAAGCTGGTCTCGTTGGTCGTCATGGCCTCGACGACCTTGCGGCGGAACAAGGCGTCGCCGCCGCGGCGGAGCTTGTCGACCATCTCCTGGATACCGGTCGCACCCATCTTTCGTGCGACTCCCAAGAGCCGCGACTCGACGAGGTACTCCTTGCCGGTGTCGAGCACGATTGCCGACTCTTCGAGAATCACCTTCGCGACGAACGCGAAGTCTTCGGGGCTGATGGTCTGCGGTTTGGCGTCGGCAGCCAGGGTGGAGATGGCTGGGGTGGAGATGGCCGGGGTGGCTGCGGCCGGCTGGGAGATGGCCGGCGCGGCGGCTCGGGCCGGCACCGCCGTCGCCCAGCCGGTCGCCGGTGCAGCAGGGGTGACGAGAGGTGAAGTCACCGGGGCGCTGGCGGACGGTGCTTCGGGGGGCGGTGTAGCCGGCCACCGCAGAGGCTCTGGCTTGGGCGGCACTGCTGGTGTCGGCGCTGCAGCCGGGTCGAGGCGGGCGATTGCCGGAGCCGCACGGACCGAGCCGGGCGGCGGTGACCACGAACGGCCCTCCTTGACCAGCCGAACGATTTCGCCGGCGATCTCGTCGAGCGGCAGCACCGCCTCGGCGAGGCCGGCCTTCGTAACGACGCCGGGCATGCCCCAGACGACGCTCGACGCTTCGTCCTGTGCGATCACCCTGCCGCCCGAGGCACGAATCACCTCGCAGCCGCGAAGGCCGTCGCTGCCCATGCCCGTGAGCACCACCGCGAGAGTGTGTGGGCCGAAGGCGTCGGCGACGCTGCGGAAGAGCACGTCGACGGCAGGTCGGCAGCTGTTCTCTGGCGGCGCCTGGTTGAGGCGCAGCTCGACGCCGTCTGCCTCGCGGTGCACCGTCATGTGGAAATCGCCGGGGGCTATCCAGCCGCGTCCGGGCACCAGCGCCGTGCCTGCCGCGCCCTCTTCGAACGGGATGTTGCCCTGCGATGTCAGGCGCTCCGCCAGCAGTCGCGTGAAGAGCGGCGGCATGTGCTGGACGATCACCACCGGCACCGGCAGGTCGGCTGGGATCTTCGGGACGAGGGCCGCGAGAGCGTTCGGACCGCCTGTCGAGACGCCGATGGCAACCACATCGATGCGCGGCGGATGGTTCACTCGCACGCGCGCCGCAGGGCTCTTGTCCTCCTTCGCCCAGAGGACCTGGCTGACGATGCGCGGCACCAGGTCGTCGCGAAGCCTGTTGATCAGGTTCAGCTCCGCAGCCTCACCGCCCGACACGGGGTCGGCAACGTTCGCGAGGGGAATGACGACGATGTGCGCGTGGCCGCGTCGCAGCTCGGCGATGGTGGTGCCTTCCTGCTCGAACAGGCCCATGTCGGTGAGCACCACGTCGGGGTTCACCTGCGACAGCTTCGCCTGGGCAATTCGCAGCGTCGGGGCGGTGGCGACCACCTCGAACTGCGCCTCGCCCGCGAGGCTTTGCGAGGCCCGACGGCGCGCGTTCACGTGGGCATGAACGATGAGCACCCGGATGCGCCGCACGCCTTACGCTCCCGCCAGGTGCGACGTGTGGAACCGGATGCGCTCCACCAGCGCCTCGCGGACGAACGGCTTCATCATGTAGTCGTCGGCGCCGGCCTCCAGTGCCCGGGACATCTGGTTCGTCTCGGTCTCGGAGGTCATCATGATGAGCTTGATGCGGCCCAGTTCTGCGCGGGCGCGAACCGCCTGGATGAACTCGAGGCCATTCATCACCGGCATGTTCCAGTCAACGAGCGCCACATGGACCGCTTCGCCGAACAGCACGTGAGCGAGCGCCAGCTGGCCGTCGGCTGCCTCGGCCACCTTCCATCCCTCGGCCTCGAGCATGCGCCGCATGAAGGCGCGCGTCGCGCGCGAGTCATCGACCACGAGAACGTTCATCGGCCCACCCCCGGACTCAGGGTCCACACCGCCCTGCGCCTAGTACTTGAACTGCGCGATGAGCTTCTGGAGGGCGGCAGCCATGCGGGCCAGTTCGTCTGCGGCGCGCTGGGTGTCGTTGGCGCCCATGCTGGTGCTCTTCGCCGCCTGCGCGACGCTGGTGATGTTCTGCGCGATTTCCGAACTGCCCTTGGCCGCTTCCGTGATGTTGCGGCTGATCTCGTTGGCCGTTGCCGTCTGCTGGTCGACCGCGCTGGCGATGCTGGTCTGAATGTCGTTGATCTGGTTGATGACGGCGCTGATCTGGCTGATCGCCTCGACGGCGCCGTTCGTGTCGCCCTGGATCGCCTCGATCTTCTGGCTGATGTCCTCGGTCGCCTTGGCGGTCTCCTTCGCCAGCTCCTTCACCTCGTTGGCGACGACGGCGAAGCCCTTGCCGGCCTCTCCTGCGCGGGCCGCCTCGATGGTGGCGTTGAGGGCGAGCAGCTTCGTCTGCTGGGCGATGCTGGTGATGACGCGGATGACCTTGCCGATCTCGGCCGACGATTCGCCCAGCTTGCCGACCGTGACGTTGGTGCGCTCGGCGACCTTCACCGCGCCGGTCGCGACGCGCGCCGCCTCGGAGGCGCTCTTCGCGATCTCCTTGATGCTGACGTTCATCTCCTCGATGCCGGTCGCGACCGTGGTGACGTTCTTGCTCACCTGCTCGGCTGCGGCGGAGACGACGTTTGCCTGGGCACTCGCCTCGACGGCGTTGCTGCTCATGGCCTGGCTGACGGCGGTCAGCTCCTCGCTGGAGCTGGCCAGTGCCTGGGCGGTGTCGCCCATCTGCGAGATGCTCTTGCGCAGGTCGCCCAGGAACTTCGTGAGCGCCTCGCCCATCTTGCCGAGCGCGTCCTCGCCGCGCACCGAGGCTTCGCGCGTGAGGTCGCCCTTCGCGGCGGCGTCCACGGTCTCGAGCATCAGGTCGATCTTGTGGCGCAGGTCGGCCTGGATGGCGAGCTCGCGCTCACGGGCCTCCTTCTCGCGGTTCTGCAGCTCGACCTTTTCGGTGGCGAGTTCCCACACCAGCATCGGGCCGGCGTAACGGCCCTGCTCGTCGAAGGTCGCGATGACGTGCAGGTCCATGACCTCCGGACCCACGCGGATCCGGGCGCGGTGAGGCAGGTTGGCCGGGTCGGCCAGCATCTTGCGCTGGTGCTCCGGGTGCTTGTGGAACACGTCGATGCTTGTGCCGACCATCTCGTCGGCCTTCACGGGGATGTACTGCTCCAGCCGCTTGAGCATCGTCTTGCTGGCCGGGTTCATGTAGGTGATGCGCAGGTCGGTGTCGGTCAGCATGATGTTCGACGGCGCGTTGTCGAGCATCGCCTGCATCCGCAGGCTGGAGCGGAGCTGGACCAGCGTGGTGGAGACCAGCCGGCCGATGGTGCGCAGCGTCTCGAGCCGTTCTGTCGAGGGCTGCAGCGTCTCGTTCGCCAGGAAGTCCATCGTGCCGAGGAAGGTGCTGCCCACCGAAATGGGGAAACAGACGCCGCTCTTGATGCCGCTCTTGCGGGCGACGGGGGCGCGGACGCAGTCGGCGACCGAGCCCAGATCCTCGACGAAGACGAGATCACGGGCCTTCCAGGCGCGGCCCGACAGGCCGACGCCCTCGGCGAACGAGGCAGTCGTGCTCACCTGACGGAAGTCGTCGCTGACCGAGCCGCTCTCGACCGAGAACTTCACCGTCTGGCCCTTGTCGTCGACCGTCCAGTAGCTGCCATAGGTCCAGCCGAAGGCGGCGCGCACGGCGTCTAGGGCGGCGGTGGCGGCCTCGGTGGCGTTCTGGGCACTCTGCAGCGCCTTCACGACGGCGGCGACGGCGATGTTGTTCTCGCTCGCGTCGGCGACCTGCGCACGAAGATCGCCGGAGTCGGTGGGGATGCCCTGTCGGGCGGTGGTGGGGGTGGCCACGGGGAACTCCTTCACTTCATCGAAAAGCGGGGTGGAAAAAACCTGCGCCGGCGCAGGGGGCGCCGCCGCTTCGGGTGGGGGTTCGGTTGGGCGGGGCCGCACGGGAGGCGGTTCGGTCGCCCGGGTCGAGCTGTCGTCCAGGTCGAGAAGAGAAAGGACCGCGTCGCGCAGACGCGTTCGGCTGGCCGAATCGATGGCTGTGAAGTCGTCGCGCTGGAGCAGGGCGTCGAGCTGTTCCGCGAAGGCGTTCCGGGCCTCGACGGGCAGGGGCCAGGGAGGACGCGCGTCGCGGACGGTGCGGGGCTCGAAGGCAGGGCCGCCATCCAGCAGATAGGCGAGCGCGCGGGCCTGCCGGCTGCGAAGCCCCTTGAGCTTCGACCGCTCGACGGCGGGATCGAGCAGCCCCTCGCGCTCGAGCCGCAGGTACAGCTCGTCGACCAGAGCGACGACGGTCTCGAACCCGCCCAGCTTTTCGAGGGTGGTGTCGCCGTCGCTGGAGAAGGTGGGCAACCGCTGCTGCATCACGGGCCTCCCGTGGTGCGCCGGCCGGCGGAGTCAGAGCTCATTGATGAAGCCCCTGCGGGCGCTCTCCAGCGGCGGAGACTCCGATGGCGCGCTCGGCATCCAGCACCAGCAGCAGCTGCCCCTTGAGCTTGTAGATGCCGCGAATCATGTCCCGGGCGACGCCGTGCAGCGTCTCGGGCGGACGCTCGAAGGCGCCGTCGTTCACCTCGAGCACGTCCCCAATCTCGTCGACCAGAAGCGCCACCGCACCGCCTTCGGCCCGGACGACGATGTTCATCGGCCTCTGGCCGTCGGGCCGGTCGGGGAGGTCCAGGCGTCGCCTGAGGTCGACCGCGGTGACGATCTGGCCGCGCAGGTTGATGAGTCCAGAAACGACCTTGCTGGCCAGCGGGACGAAGGTCATCTCCTGAGGGCGCAGCACCTCCTGGACGCGCTCGACCTCGAGGCAGAGGAACAGGTCGTCGACGAAAAAGGTGCAGAACTGTCGGGTGCGTTCCATGTGGTCTCGACTCAGGCGGCCGTCTGGCGCGTGGCAAAGGTGTCCGGGGCGGGGAGCCGGGCACCGGCGGCGGCGATGAGATCCGGGATGTCGATGACCTCGGTGACGCGGCCCTGAAGAACGGTGCATCCACGGACGCCGGTGCGTGACATGGCCGTCTGGATGTTCAGCGGCTCCTCGACGATGTCCAGGATGCCGTCGACGGCGAGGCCGATGGTCAGCCCGTCACGGACGTGCACCACCACGGAGAGCTGCGGTCCGCTCTCCTCGGACGGCGCGGCACCGGGGGCCACGACGGTGGTGACTCGGACGAGCGGCATGACGCCGCCGCGGTACTGCACGAAGAGCCGGCCGCTCACCTCCTCGACGCTCTGGAGGGGAATCTCCTCGAGGCGTGCCACTTCCGAAAGCGGAATGCCCATGCGGCCGCCCGTGCCGACCCGGAAGAGCAGCACCGACTGCCGTTCCTCGGCGGCGCCGGCCTTCTTCTCCTCGGCGTCCTGACGAAGCTGGTCCCTCATGCTGGCGACGATTCCGGCGCGCTGCGCGAGGCCCAAAACGTCCAGGATGAGCGCCACCTTGCCGTCACCCATGATGGTCGCGCCTGCGAAGGCCGACAGGCCGCTCAGCAGCTTGCCCAGCGGCTTGACGACGATCTCCTCGGTGTCACGGATGTCGTCGACGACGAGCCCGAACGGCGAGCCGTCGGCCTGCAGCACCACGATGGAGAGAGAGCCGTCGCCGCCTCCCTGCTCGGCGAGCTCCAGCTCCTTCGCGAGATAGACCAGCGGGAGAAGATTGCCGCGCAGCCGGTACACCGGAACGCCTTGGACGTACTCGATGGCGCGGGCGGCCTCTTCCGGCTCGAGCCTCACCAGCTCCAGCAGGCTGACCTGCGGAATGGCGAACCGCTCGCTGCCGCTGTTGACCATCAGCGCCGGAATGATGGCGAGGGTCAGCGGGATCTTCACCTTGAAGGTGGTGCCTTGTCCGGGCCGGCTCTGGACGTCGACCGAGCCGCCGATCTTCTCGATGTTGGTCTTGACCACGTCCATGCCGACGCCGCGGCCCGAGACGTTCGTCACCTTTTCCGCCGTGGAGAAGCCCGGCAGGAAGATCAGGTTCACCAGGTCGCGGTCGCTCATGCGCGAGGCGCGCTCGGGCGAGACCAGACCCTTTTCCAGCGCCTTGCGCTTGATGCGGTCGGGAGGGATGCCGCCGCCGTCGTCGGTCATCTCGATGTTGACCTGGCCGCCCTCGTGGTAGGCGCGCAGCTGGATGCGACCCTGGGGCGGTTTACCGGCCCTCTGACGCACCTCGGGCGTCTCGATGCCGTGGTCGATGGCGTTGCGGATGAGATGCGTGAGCGGGTCGCGGATGGCTTCGATGATGGTCTTGTCGAGTTCGGTCTCGCGGCCCTCCATCTCGAGCTGCACCTGCTTGCCGCAGGCCCCCGAGAGGTCCCGGACGACGCGGGGGAACTTGCTCCAGACGTTGTCGATGGGCTGCATGCGCGTCTTCATGACGCCTTCCTGCAGCTCGGTGGTCAGCGCGTTGATCCGCTGGCTCGTGACGAGGAACGCCGGGTCGGTCTGGGTGGCCGTGAACTGCAGAATCTGGTTGCGCGCCAGCACCAGCTCTCCGACCAGGTTCATGAGCCGGTCGAGGACGGTGACGTCGACGCGCACGGTGCTGTCGGCGAGGTTCTTGCGGCCGTCGCCGCTGCTGTCGGATTCCGTCGACGAGAGGGTCTCGTCGGTCGCGGCCGCCCACGCGGTGGCTGGTGCGGGCAGAGGCGCGGCAGCGGTCGGCGCCGGCGCGGGAATCGGGGCCGGCGTCGGAGCGGGTGCCGGCGCGGAGATGGTCGGAGGGGCAACGGCCGCCGGTGCCGGCTGGGCCGCAGGGGGCGCGAGCACGGCGGTCTGGGGCTGACGGAGCTTGACAAAGGTCTGGATCAGGTCGTCGACGGGGACGTCGCCCTCCTCGCCGGTTCGCTCGACGTTGCCGAGCATGGTTCGCAGGGTGTCGACCAGCGCGAGCAGTCCGTTGCCGATGGGGCGCGAGAAGTCGAGGCTGCCGTCGCGGAGCAGGGCAAGGACGCTCTCGGCCGCGTGGGAGACCTTCTCGATGCGCTGCAGCGCAAGAAAGCCGCTGGTGCCTTTGATGGTGTGCACCGTGCGAAAGACGCTCGAGAGCGTGGCCGTGTCCTTCGGCTTGCTCTCGAGCGCGACGAGATCCCGCTCGAGGCGGTCGAGGTTCTCGTAGCTCTCGAGCAGGAACTCTTGGACGACTTCGTCGATGGGCATCGGGAGGCTCGGAGGCGTCTTCACGGGGGCGGCGAGGGTCGGTATAGGACGTTTCGACGCGTCTGTCCCAAAGTTGGAGGCGTCTGCGTCCGCTGGGCGGTCGGGACGTCCTCCCGAACGGCCCTGCGGCGCCCCGGCCGGCGGCATCTCGCAGAGCCGACTGTTTTTCATGTTTTTCCCTGCGTTTGGTGGAGAATCGTGCGCGTGGCGCGCTCTGTCCTTCTGCTGTTGCTCGTCTCCGGGCTGTTCACCGATGTACCGCTCGCGCGGGCGCACGACGTGGACGCGCGTCTGGAGGGGCTCGCCAGGGAGCTTCATCAGCAGCCGAGCGACATCGGGCTGCTGCTGGAACGTGCCGCGCTGCTGAGGATGGAGGACCAGACCGCGCGTGCCTTTGCCGACGCGGATGCCGCCGTACAGCTGGGCGGCGCCGCCCGTGCGCTCGGTGAGCGTGGGCTCTGCCTCGAGCGCTTGGGGCATCGGCAAAGGGCGCTCAACGACCTCGATGCGGCGCTGGAGGCGATGCCGGCCCGAACCGACTGGCTGCTCGCGAGAGCACGGCTGAGGCAGTCCGAGGGAAACCTCCTTGGGGCCTCCAGAGATCTCGAGCGCGTCACCCGGCTCGACGCCGACGCAGATGTCTGGCTGCTGCGGGCGTCGGTCGCGAGATTGGCCGAAGGGTCCCCGTCTGCGCTGAGCGTGCTCCGGGAGGGGCTGGCGGCGACCCGCGGGGCCGAAGCGGTTGCGCTCGAGCTGGCACGGTCGCTGGTCCAGGGGGCCGCATGGCTGGAGCTCGAGAGGCTCGCTGCGGAGCGGCTCTCCCTGCCCGGCGCCGAGGAGCTGTCCTGGCGCATGTTCCTCGCCGACGCCAAGGCCGGCCTCGGAGCCGCTCAAGATGCCAAGGCGGAGCGGCGTCGGGCGCTGGTGGTCGCCCATGAACGGCTCGCTTCGCAGCGGACGGCGATTGCGCTCGTGGACTGCGCCCGCGTGCTCGACTCCTTGGGACAGCGAGCGAAAGCCCGTGCGATGCTGCTGGAAGCGCTGGAGGCTGTGCCTTCGTGGGCGGAGCCCCGCGCACTTCTCGACCGGATCGACGCTGCCGGACGACGGAAGGGACGACGATGATGGCTCGACACTGGAGCAGGAACGCAGCGGCCACCCTCGCGCTGCTGCTCATCGCCACGCTGCCCTTGCATGCCGGCGCGGTGGCGCTGGTTCGTGGTCCGTACCTGCAGATGATGAACCAAACGAGCGTCGTCGTCGCCTGGCGGACCGACGTCGCGGCGCCGGGGCGTGTCCGTGTCGGCGCCTCTGCGACGGCGCTCTCCCGCACCATCGATGAGTCGACCGCCAAGGTGCAGCATGCTGTTCGGATCGACGGGCTGACGCCCGACACCGTCTACGCTTACGAGATCGGGACCGGCACGCAGGTGCTGTCCGCAGCGGGCCCGAAGCTTCGGTTTCGCACCGCCCCAGCCGACCAGAGTCGCCCCGTTCGCGGCTGGTTCTTTGGCGATTCCGGCTCCGGCGCGGCGGGTCAGGTGGCGGTGCGCGATGCCTACCGCGCCCACGTCGGGAGCCAGCCGGCAGACTTCTGGCTGCATCTCGGCGACATCGCCTACAACAACGGCACCGCGACCGAGCTGACGACGAAGTTCTTCGGGATCTACACCGACGAGCTGGCCTCGGTGCCCGTCTTCCCGGCGCTCGGCAACCACGACGCGGTGAGCACGGGCGACGCCACTTACTTCAGCGCCTTCGTACTGCCGCAGGCCGGCGAGCTGGGCGGCGTGCCGTCGTCCACGGAGAAGTACTACTCGGTCGACTACGGTTCGGTGCACGTCGTCGTCCTCGACTCGCAGAGCTCCGGGCGGGGGCCGAACGACGCCATGGCCCAGTGGCTTCGGCAGGATCTCGCCGCCAACACCCGTCCATGGGTCGTCGCCTCGTTCCACCACCCGCCCTACACGAAGGGCTCGCACGACAGCGACTCGCTGAGCGACAGCAGCGGGCGCATGGTCCAGATGAGGGAGAACCTGCTGCCGATTCTCGAGGCGGGTGGCGCCGACCTGGTTGTGGCGGGCCATTCCCACGTCTACGAGCGCACTCCGCTGCTGCACGGGGCCTACCAGACACCGTCCACCGACAAGACGAAGATCATCGACGGCTCCGACGGCGACCCGGGCCAGCAGCGTCCGTACCGCAAGTCGTCTGGCTCTGCCGGACGCGGCACCGTCTATGTCACTGCGGGCCATGGAGGCATCGGCGTCACGCGGATGTCGACCCGGCATCCGCTCCATGTGCGCAGCGAGGTGGCTTTGGGCTCGTGCCTCCTCACCGCGACGCCGACCGCGCTCTCGGTCGTGAACATCCGCCGCGACGGCGTGGTTTCCGATCGATACGCCGTGCTGAAGGGGGACGCTCTCCTCCTGCTTTCGCCGAACGGCGGTGAGGCGCTCCCGGCGGGCGTTGCGGCCGAGGTCTCGTGGGTCAGCGGAGGCACCGTCGCTCCGCTCAAGCTCGAGTGGTCGGCCGATGGCGGCACCACCTGGTCGCTGGTCGCTGAGGGGCTGACGGATACCGGCGCCTACAGCTGGACGCCGCCGGCCCGCGCCGGCAGCCGAAACCAGTTGCGCTTGACAAGCCAGCGGGCCTCGGGGCCGAGCGACACGAGCGACGGTCTCTTCACCCTCACCACCGGTACGCCGTCCCGCGTCAGCCTCCCCATGGGCAGCCAGTGGCGCTACTTCGATGGTGCCGCCGACCCTGGCAGCAGTTGGGCCACCTCCGGCTTCAACGACGGCGCCTGGAGCGTCGGGAACGGTCAGATCGGCTACGGCGACAGCGACGAGGCGACCCGCCTCACGGCCCCGTCTCCGGCACGTGCCAGCGTCTACTTCCGCCGGGCGATCGACCTGCCCGCGGTGCCCACGGCCGCGCATTTGAAGCTGCTGTACGACGACGGTGCGGCCGTCTTCGTGAACGGTCAGGAGGTGCATCGCAAGCGCCTCGCGTCGGGCAGCGCCGGCCTCGCCCACACGGCGTTTGCCGCATCGCAGTCGGTGGACAACGAGATCTCCGAGCTGGACCTAGGCATCGCCGCGCTTGCTGCGTTCGTTCCGGGCCGCAACGTCATCGCCGTCGTCGTGAAGCAGGTGGCGTCGACGTCGAGCGACCTCTCGTTCGATCTGGCGCTCGACCTGACGATGCCCTCCACGCCGCCGCCAGTGAACGGGCCGCCCGTGCTCACGGCGCCGACCCGTCAGGCGGGGCGTGTCGGCGAGCTGCTCTCCTTCACCGTGACCGCCACAGACCCCGACCAGGAGGCGATCACGCTGAATGCCCTCGGCGTTCCACCGGGCGCCCGTTTCGATGCTGCGACGGGGCGTTTCGACTGGACTCCGGCCGCGCCGGCCCGGACGTCGATCACCTTCGAGGCGACCGACGGCACGCACACCGTTCAGGCGATGACGCAGCTCGAAGTGTCTCCTGCGCCGACCGACGCGGGCGTTCCCGATGTCGACGCCGGAACACCGCTGCCCGATGCCGGCACGGCGACCCCGGATGCCGGAACGGTTATTCCCGACGCCGGCACGAACCCGAGCGCCGACGCCGGCGGCGTCGAGCCGCCCTCGTTGGATGCAGGGGCAGCCGACGCCGGGTCCGTGCGAGATGCCGGCGTTGCGGCGCCGGACGCAGGTCAGGCCGCGACCCTCCCCTCGGGCTTCGGATGCGGCTGCGGTTCCGGAGCCGACATGGGATGGCTGGCGCTCGCCGGACTTCTCGGTCTGGGGGCGCGACGACGGGAGCGCAGGCCGGCGCGCCGCTAGACACGCTCCGAGACGCACCGCGCCAAGCGGCGTTGACCGCCTCAGGAGCGCTGCTAGCCTGCACTGACCGGTTTTTGGAGGTGCCCCGTGAAGCGTCTTCTTTCGCTGCTGCTCGTTCTTTCGCTCGCGGCGTGCGGCGGGGAGGAGCTGCCCATCGACGGTTCCGAGCCCGACGACCTTGCCGGCCTCGACCTTCCGGCGCCGTCTGAAACGCCGCCCGAGGGTGACGAGGCGAAGGCCGACGGCACGCATCAGGTCTCCGGCCTTCGGAAGTGGTACCTCGTCGGCAACGCGATCACGGCCGGGCACGAGGCCCTCACTGTGACGGTGCAGGCGCCGTCGACGACCACCTACGTCGACCTGTGGATCGATTCCCGCGCAGGCCTTCGGCTCCGCAAGCGCGGCAGCACGCACTCGCTGACCACCAGCATCGCGACCCTGCCGGCCGGCGCGCACACCCTGAAGCTCGCCGCGAACGGCTCGCGCACAGCCTTCGCGACCATGAAGTTCCAGCGTTCGCACCCGCTCTACGTCTTCGTCTCGAACGATTGGGACGACGCGGACAACCCCGACGCGACGCTGCGCCGCCAGGAGACGCTTCGTCAGCGCCATCCGGAGCTGAAGTTGACCCACTTCGTGGGGCCCTACACCTTCACGGAGCCCGGCATCACCGCGTCGCGTCGACGCACGCTCATCGACTGGGTCAAGGCGCAGCGCGACCGCTCGGGCGACGAGATCGGCCTTCACATTCACCCGTACTGCTCGTTCGTGACGGCTTCCGGCGTGACCTGCCGAACAGCGCCCTCGTTCGCCGAGGCGAGCGACCCGTCGGGCTACACGGTGATCCTCGCAAGCTACACGAAGGCGGAGACGACGAAGCTTCTGAAGAAGGCCGACGCGCTGTTCACGGCGAACGGCCTCGGCAAGCCCACCAGCTTCCGCGCGGGTGGCTGGACCGCCGCAGCGCATACGCTCGAGGCGCTGGCAGACGACGGCTTCGTGGCAGATGCCAGCGCGGCGAACTGGCGCCGGCTCGAAGAGTGGCGTGGGCAGCCGGGGGCATCGATCTACGAGTGGAACCAGCAGCATTGGCTCGGCATCGGCGACACGTCCCAGCCGTATTTCCCTTCGCGTGCGGACCCTGCGACGTCGACGGCGCCGACGATTCGTATCCTCGAGCTGCCCGACAACGGCGCGTTGGTCGACTACGTCACCGCAGCCGAGATGATCTCGATCTTCAAGGCGAACTTTGACGGCCGTGCCCTGATCCGGCCGAAGATGGTCTCCATCGGCTACCACCCACCGAACTTCAGCGATGCGTTCCTGCAGCGCATGGACGGCGCGCTGGCCCACGTCGACACGCTGCTGGCCTCCGCTGACAAGGGGCCGGTCGTCTACGCCCGAGCGGGCGAGCTGGCCCGAATCTCCTGGTGAACCGTTCGTCTCATGTCCGGATGCTGGTGGCGAGGAGTCCCTCGAGAATCCGTTGAGGACCGAGCGTGCGCCGAACGGGGGCGACGACGCTCGAGGTCGATCTTCGCGGTGACGTCGCGCTGCGGCGCTCCTGCGCGCAAGAAGCGGCTCGGGCGTTCGATGGGTGCTGATTCGCGCCTGCAGCGACGGCTTCGCGACAGGCGCTGATGGGGCTTATTCGAGTAGCGTCGCCCCGCTCGCGGAGCTCGCTACGGATAGAGCGTCTTGAGGCCGCGAATGTCGCCCAGGCCCAAGGTCTTGGGGCCGAGCGAGCAGGGCTTCGAGTAGGGGGTCATCGTGAGCGCCGCATGGGAGTCGCCGCGGACGTGGTCGAGTCCGAAGGCGTGGCCGAACTCGTGCGTACCGACCGAGTCCATCATGAAGCTGCGCTGGCATGCGAGCGGGACGCTGCTGCTGGTGCTCCAGCGGACATCCTTGTCGAAGCGCATGTCCATCTCGGCCGCCTCGCCGCCCTCCCACCACCACGAGCAGGTCAGCGCGAGCGTCGCGCCGTCGAGGAAGCCGAACGAGACGACGTTGAAGTCGTCCGGGTTTCCGCAGCCGACGGTGCCGGTCCAGACGAAGTTGGTGCCGCGGGTGGTGCGGCCCTTGTAGACGTGGGTGCCGGACATCCGGTCGGTCCGGCCGCAGTTGTTGTGGAGCGACGTCAGCGCCGCGGCACCGCGACGCAGCGACCCCTCGACCTTGCCGGCGTTGAGCGTCCGAGGCGTCGCCGCGGCCTTGAACCACCAGGCGAGCGGCTTTTTCCAGCTGAACCCCGACAGGGCGTAGGCACCGTCGGCACACGCGGCCGGGGTGGTGGGAGCGCCCAGCGCGCCGTCGGGCAGCGACGGCGTGACGGAGGGCAGCTGCGTCCCTTCGTGGTGGGTCTCCTCGACCTGCACCACGCGACCGTCTTGCCGCGTCACGAGGTGGATCGACTGGTGGGTGCCGTCGTGCCGTTCGGCGATCAGCGTGACGCCGCGACCGGGGGGAGGCACCAGGACCGAGTAGTCGCCGACCTGCACGACATCGCCGGGCTGCGCGCGCTCCAGCTGGTCGATGCTCCACGTCGGCAGCCCCAGCCGTACCTCGTCCTCGTCGAACTCGGCTGCGCCAGGCGCCTCGTCTCCTTCATCGAACGGAAGCTCGACGACCGGCGACTCGCCGACGGTCTCCTCGAACGACGGGGCCGGACCGTCGGCACAGGAGAGGGCGAGGCCGGCGAGGGCTGCGGTCGTGAAAAGGCGCTGCATGGCGAGCCTCCGGAATAAACCAACGTCAGCCCCACAGCATAGCGCCAGCGGTGCCACGGTGAAGCAAATCCGCTTCGTTCAGTGGGAGGAGCGAATGTCCGCCAGTGCACGCATCATCCGATGGGCGTGGTCGAGGATGCTCACCGGGTCGCCCTCCTTCAGCGGCGGCAACGGGTAGACCAGCTTCATGTCGGGCGTCAGTTTGAGCCCCTCTTTCGAGCGCGCCACGAGCTGGGCGAGGCGCAGCGGGTCGAGCGCCGCATCCTGACCGAATGTGACGACGAGGCGCCCCGGGCCGCTTTCGAGGGCGCGGATCTTGAGGCGCCGCATCACGGCCTTCAGGCTCATCAGCTGCTTCAGGTTCTCGACCTCGGGCGGCGGCTCTCCGAACCGATCCGACAGTTCGCTCGAGACGTCGTAGAGTTCGTCGTCGCTGCCCGCCTGCGCGAGGCGCTTGTAGAAGACGAGCCGCTGCGCCACGTCGGGGACGTAGTTCTCCGGGATGAAGGCCGGCACGCTGAGGGTGACGTCGGGGTCGATCTCGTCCTTCGGCGGCTCTCCACGCAGCTCGCGCACCGCCTCGTCCATCAGCTCGGCGTACAGGTCGAAGCCGACGGCGTTGATGTTGCCGCTCTGGTCGGGGCCAAGAAGGTTTCCGGCGCCGCGGATCTCCATGTCGTGGCTCGCGATGTGGAAGCCGGCGCCCAGCTCCGAGAACTGCTGCAGCACCTGGAGCCGCTTCTTCGCGTCCTTCGTGACGGGCCGTTCGGCGGGCACGAAGAGGTAACAGTAGGCGCGCTCCCGGCTTCGGCCGACGCGTCCGCGGATCTGGTACAGCTGCGCGAGCCCGAAGGTGTCGGCGCGGTTGACCAGCATGGTGTTGGCGGTGGGAATGTCGAGGCCGCTCTCGATGATGGTCGTGCAGATGAGCACGTCGTATTGCCGCTCGACGAACTTCGTCATCACCTCTTCCAGCTCGCCGTCGCCCATTTGTCCGTGGCCCACGCCGATGCGGACCTTGGGGCAAAGTTCCTGGACGAACTGCCTCAGCTCGTCGATCGATTCGACCCTGTTGTGGAGGAAATAGACCTGCCCCCCGCGGGCCACCTCCCGCTCGATCGCCTCCTTGACCACGTTCGGGTCGAACTTCGTGACGAAGGTGCGGATGGCGCGCCGGTCGGTGGGCGGCGTCGCAATGACCGACATGTCGCGCATGCCGCCCAGCGAGAGCTGCAGGGTGCGGGGAATGGGCGTCGCCGTCATCACCAGCACGTCGACCGACTTCCGGTAGTGCTTGAGCGCCTCCTTGTGCTTCACGCCGAACCGGTGCTCCTCGTCGATGATGACGAGGCCCAGGTCCTTGAAGTTGACGTCGGGTGACAGGAGCCGGTGCGTGCCGACCAGCACGTCGACCTTGCCCTCTGCGGTGCGCCTGAGGATCTCCTTGATCTCCTTCGCGTCCTTGAAGCGCGACACCATCTCGACGACGACGGGCCACTTCGCCATCCGCCGCTGGAAGGTGCGGAAGTGCTGGGCGCAGAGCACGGTGGTCGGCACCAGCACGGCGACCTGCTTCTTGTCCTCGACCGCCTTGAAGGCGGCCCGCATCGCCACCTCCGTCTTGCCGTAGCCGACATCGCCGCAGACGAGCCGGTCCATCGGCTCGGCCTTGTGCATGTCGCGCAGCACGTCGTTGATGGCCTTCAGCTGGTCGGGCGTCTCGTCGAACTCGAAGTCGGCCTCGAACTCGCGGTACATGGCGTCCGGCTCGCCGAAGCGGTTGCCGGGGTGCGCCTTGCGCGCGGCATAGAGCCCAAGCAGCTCGGCCGCCATCTTGAGCAGCTCCTCCTTGACCCGCTCCTTGCGCTTGGCAAAGGCATTCGTCTGAAGTGAATCGAGCTTCACTTTCTCCGGGTCGCCGCCCACGTACTTCTGGATCTGGCGCAGGCGGTGGACGGGCAGGTAGAGCTTGTCCTTGCCGGCGAACGAGAGGACGAGGAAGTCGGCGTCGACGCCGCGCATCGACAGCCGGGTCAGGCCGTCGTAACGCGCGATGCCATGCTCGACGTGGACGACGAGGTCGCCCTCCTTCAGGTCACGGAAGGCGGCCACGAACGGCTGTTCCGTCCGCGCTCGCTTGACCTTGCGCTCGACGCGCTCGCCGAAGACGTCGGCATCGGTGACCAGCGCGTACTTCCCCGCGGGGTCGATGAAGCCGCTCGACAGCTCTCCCACGAGCAGGTGCGCATAGGTCGCCACCTGATAGAGCGACGAGAGATCCTCGGGCGGGCGGCCCGGCACGATGCGGGCCATCACGTTCCGGTCGAGCAGCATGCGGCGCAGCTTGTCGGCCTGACCCGCGTTGTGGCAGGCGACGATGGCTGCGATGCCCGTCTGACGCCACTCGGAGAGCCTGCGCCACAGCGGCTCCAGCGCGCCGTTCTCGCTCTGGTGGTTCGCGATCTCCTGGCGGATGCCGGCGGTCTCCTCGTAGTGGAACCGAGCGACCAGCCGGGCCGTGCCGATGCCGCCCTGCGCCCGCCGGAGCGCCGCTGGAACGTCGTCGTCCGTCGCCACGTCGATGTTCAGGTCGTTCGGGTCGGGGCTCGTCGCGAAGCCCCCCAGCACGAGGCTCTGAAGCTCGATGCGACGCTCCGTCGCCAGCTGCTGAAGCGTCTCGTCCGCCGACAGGAAGTGCGCCCGGGGCTCCATGGCGAGGTCGGCCCGGTCGCGGGCCGCGCGAAAGCCCGAGGCCAGCTCGCTGTCCAGATCGTCCAGCATGCGCTGGAGCTCGAGCGGGTCGTCCAGCAGCCAGAGCGCATTCTTCGGCAGGTAGCTCGACAGGGGAGCAAGCCCCTGCGCGTAGAAGCCCGGCAGCAGCGCCTCGAGGCCGAAGGCCGGCACGCCCTCCTGCACCTCCTCGATCAGCTCGCGCACCTTCGCCGTCGGCTTCTGCACCTCGTCGGCGGCGGTGCGGATGGCGTCGATGGCGGCGGCCTTCGTCGCGTCGTCGAACAGCACCTCGCGCGCGGGGCCGACCGAGAGCTCGTCCAGCTCCTCCATGGTCCGCTGCGTCTCGGGGTCGAACAGCTTGATGCTCTCGATGGTGTCGCCGAAGAACTCGATGCGCGCCGGACGGCCGTAGACGGGGCTGAAGAGGTCGACGATGCCGCCGCGCACCGCGAAGCCGCCCGGATCCTCGACCAGCGGGACGTTCTCGTAGCCGGCGGCCACGAGCGCCGCCTTCAGCTCGTCGATCGGCGTCTCCTGGTTCTTTGCGAGGATCAGCGCCTTCTCGTCCAGCACCGCTTTCGGCAGGACCTTGCGGGCGAGGGCGCGGGCCGACAGCACGACGACGTCGACCTTGGTGCCGACGTGCAGGTGGAAGAGGCCCCGCAGTCGGTGCAGCACGAGGCCGCGGTCGGGCGTGAGGTCGTCATAGGGCAGCAGGTCGTCGGCGGGCAGTCGAAGGATGCGGGGCGATGCCTCCGAGACGTCGGGGTCGAGGAAGAAGCGGAGGTCGCGCTCGAGCGCCTCGGCCGACTCCTCGTCCGGCGAGACCACCACGACCGGACCGCGCCGGGCGCGCACGAGCCGCGCCACGAACAGCCCCTTCGCAGCGCCGATGACGCCGCTGACGCCGACGGCCTTCTGGCCCGCCCTGAGCGCGCCCTCCAGATCGGCCAGTGCCCGCGTGCCTGCCGCCTCCTGCTGCTTCCGGCGCTCCTCGCCAACGGAGGTGATGCTGTCGGTGCTCTTCACGGAACGCCTCGGGAGAAAATGAGCGGTGGCCGAAAAAGCCTGACGGGGCCCCGGCGAAGGCTGGTCTAGAGGCCCACCCGGAGAGTGTCAAGGCAACCGGGACGCGAACCAATTGACCCTTGCAGGCCTCGCGGCGACGGGCCAGAGTCGCGTCAATTGGCCTCAAAACCGAAGCCCTCGGCGCTTCTCCGGCGCCCCTGTTCGTTGGAGCGACCTCATGGCGAATCCGTTCTCGAGCAAACAACTGCGTGGACTCGTGCCCGTGTGTGCGGCGGTGGCGGTCGGCTGCGGCGGCGAGGTCGCGGCGCCCGAGGTGGAGCCCGGCTTCGAGGAGCTGGGTCAGGCGCTCGACCCGGTGAACGCGACCTTCTACGAGGTCGCCAGCGGCACCCACGAGGCGGGCGAACTGAGCATCTCCGTCGGCGGCGCCGGCTACGCCACCACCGCCATCGTCGGCATCCGCTCCGAGGACAAGGCGCTCGTGCTCAACTACAAGCCTCTCGCGAAGGCGAACGGCCAGCTTGTCCAGGGCACGGCGGTCAAGAACGTGGTCATCGACGGGGCCGCTGGCTCGACGGTGATCTTCGATCTGGGCGGCGGTCTTTTCGCGACGGGTGTCGGGGCGGGACCGAAGATCAAGGTCGGCTCGAACATCGCCAAGCTGAAGGTCCGCGGCTCGTCCGGCGCCGACGTCCTCGCCTTCGGCGAGAAGGACGGCAAGCTGCTCGGCGCGTTCAACGGCGACGCCTTCCCCGACCTGCTCATCGAAAACGGCTCGGTGCAGGTCACGGTCTCCGGCATCGGCGGCAAGGATGTGCTGAGCGCTGCGGGCGGCGCGCGTCTGGGCAACGGCGCGCTCGCCTGGGGAACGGCGGTCGCCAAGTCGCCGGTCACCTTCTATGGCGGCGCCGGAGACGACAGCCTCACCGGTTCGATGCTGGCCGACCTGCTCGACGGCGGCGACGGCAACGACACCTTCCCGCAGGGCGCCACGCGGGACGGCAGCGACACGATCATCGGCGGTGCCGGCACCGACACGGTCGACTTCTCGGCCCGCACGGCAACGATCTGCGTCACGCTCGGCGACACCAACGCGGATCCGCTGGACGCGAACCAAATCGGCGACGGCGAGTGCACCATCGCCAAGGCCCCGACCATCACCCATGCCCCGGGCGGCACCGTCTACGAGGCGGCCGAGTGGACGTCGCTCGAGAACGACACGCTCGACGAGACGGTCGAGAACGTCACGGGGAGCGCGACCAAGACCAACATTCTGAACGGTGCGGACGCGGCCAACAGCCTCGTCGGCGGCAGCCAGACCGACTACCTCACGGGCGGCCTCGGCGACGACCTGCTGGACGGCGGCGCCGGTGCCGATCTGTTCGACGCCGGAGAGAACTCCGACGGCAAGGACACCTTCAAGGGCGGCGCCGGCACCGACACCGTCGACTACGGCCGCCGCTTCGACGCGGTCACCGTCACCATGGGCGACGGCAAGGCGAACGACGGGGAGTCCTCGGAAGGCGACAACGTCGGCAGCGACGTCGAGGTGCTCTACGGCACCGCGTTCAACGACACGTTGAGCGGAAACGTGCTGGCGAACAGCCTGTACGGCCTCGAGGGGGACGACACCATCTCCGGCGGAGCCGGCGACGACACGATCTTTGGCGGCGAGGGCGACGACACCCTGAAGGGCGAAGCGGGGAACGACCTGTTCGACGAGGAGGCGGCTGCGAATGGCGCGGACAAGTTCTTCGGCGGCGCCGGGTTCGATGGTGTCCGCTACGAAG
>JACCDP010520830.1_pt1 | contig 71257 bp, 54 predicted proteins | sample 7445841 | NCBI WGS metagenome assembly JACCDP01 (sample SAMN15323441, study PRJNA562643) | freshwater metagenome | isolation source: river surface water | place: USA:Blue River Watershed | collected 2017-08-17 | reverse complement strand
CTTAAGTCTGCTCAATCTGCAACCGAGAGAGTAGCAGCTGCTGCTGCTGAAAGAATGGGTAGTGTCAGAACTGCTTCAAACTTAGGTATTTCGACATCTCCTGCATTTAGTGGTGGTCAAACCCACAACAACAGTGCAGCTCTTGACATCCAAGGTGCTCTTAAGGGTACTTGGACAATGCCAACAATCGAGGATTAGTTTCCTCACAACAATTATTAGGAGAATAATATAATGGCTATTCGTGCTTTAAACACTGCAATTGTTGCAAATTACAATACAGCTGCTTCAGGTTCCTGGCTTGCTGGTGATGCTCTCTTCCTTCAAACTGATGGAACAGTAGCAGTTGCTAACAGAGCTGGTAACGGATTTAGTACTCTTGCTCAACAAACAGGTAGATTTGTTGGTTTCTCTGCTGATGATACAGCTAGAACTGGCAACACAATGATCCTTGCTGATCCAGTCGGTGCTAACTATGTTGACTCAAGCAACGTTGTTCAAACAGGTAACAATGGTTTCTACGTTGTTTCCAAGAGAGCAATCGGTGACTTCCTTGCTGAGAACGTCAATGGTGTTACCAACCCAACAGCTGGTGCTTCTGGATATGAAGGTCCAAGAAGAGGTGTTGGTGTGTATAATACCCCAGGTGGACAATTCATTACCGATAGATTTGCTGCAGTTGCTTCTTCAACAATTACAACTGATGGTGGATCATGGACACCTGCAGTCGGTGACCTTTTGACTGTCGCTGCAACATCCGCTAACGCTGGTAAACTTGTTCTTTTAGACCCAGGTGCTATTGGTACAGACGGAATCATCGTTGGTAAGGTTGACAACTATGATAGCGCTTCCGGTCTTCTCTACTTTACCCAGATGGGTGGATTCGCTTCGTAAGGAATAATTAAGGAGAAATAATCAAATGTCAATGATTAAAAGAAATACAAATGAGCAAAGAGAGAACATCATTGCGATGGCTCTTGAGACCCCAGAGGGTCGTACAGCTCTTGCACAAGCAATGGTCGAGCCAATCAAGACCTCCCTCATGTACCAAGCAATTGGTAGAAAGCTCTTGATGGTTGATGAGCTCCCACAAGGTGCTCTCGCAAGATACGAGAGAGACGTTGCTGTCAAGTCATACGTCATTCCTAAGCGTGGTGCAGTTCCTGCAGCTGAAGTTGAAGCAGAAGAGCTTCTCGTTCCTACAGTTGAATTAGCTGCTCATCCACAGATCAGACTTAACGAAATCAGACAAAGAAGATTCTACATTGTCGATAGAGCACAAGTCAGAGCTAAGGATAGCCTCCAAAGACAAGAAGATACCGAAGTATTCAAGGTCATCAACGCTGGTGTTCCAACTGACCAATCAATCACTGTTTCCGGTACTCTTCAACCAGAGAACATCAACCTTGCGCTCACCCTTATTGAAGAGCACGAGTTGATCGGTGCTAAGGTTGTTCTTCACCCACAAAGATACAAGGATATCAGAAACTGGGGTAAGGAATTCTTCGATGAGGCAACTCAAAGAGATATTCTTATGACTGGTCTTTACGGTCATATTTACTCTGCTGACATCCATGTTTCCACAATGGTTCCTAAGAACGCAGTTTACGTTCTTGCACCAGCACAATTCTGTGGTGCTATGCCAGTAAGACAAGACATCACTGTTCTTCCTGCAGACGATCCAAAGAGACTTAGACTCGGATGGGTTGTTTACGAAGAGCTCGGTTTTGCTCTTATCAATGACTACGCAGTTTCAAGAATTACCGTTAGCTAATTCTAAACTAGTCATAAAAAAGAGGAGTAGTAATACTCCTCTTTTTTTATTTAATACTATGTCCTAAGTCTACAAGAGTAAGGTCATCAATGTTATTAAATACATAACTCCAAGCACTTTCAAAATAATTTACTTCAATAGTATAAACATCATCAAAACTTTCTAAACATCTCTTGTAATAATCTTTGCTATTAGATAAAATTGCTTCTTTTTTGATTGAAAACATTGAATGCCAGAATATTCTAGTCCATTTCTTATAATCAATCAATTCGTTAGGATCGATGTAAGTTTTCCACCAATCATGCCAAGTTATTTTCATCTTTACAGAAATAGTGTCAGACAATGGATAATCAATAGGTAATGTGCTTTTATCTATACTTAGCATTCCATCAAAAACTTCTCCTAAATGAAAAGGAGTGTAATTATTTGACATATAAAAATCTTTAGGTATTTGCAAGAGCTGTGTTCTTATAAAATACTCTGCCATCATTTGATTTTCTATGTGGTATCTGTGTTTAAAATGATCAAATGGGTTTCCAGGCAAGAAAACTGTTAAGTCATCTAAATTGTCATAATTTTTACATATATGATGAAAGATTGTATGAGCTTCTCTTCCGATATTAGGTAGTTCTATAACTTCGTGTTTTGTTTGAACTTTTTCACCTTTATTGTAGATAGTAACGTTGTCATAATTATTTAACCATTCAATATCTTCATTGTATCTAGCAACTACAATTCTGCTTTTCATAATACAATTTTACCATCATGGTATAATTATAATATGACTAAAGAAGAACTCTTAAAGCTTGTTGAACAGTATGTATCTTCAGAAACTAAGAAGAAATGGAGACCAGGCAAGGATTATGTTCACTATGCTGGTCCTTATTTTAATCATGATGAAATTGTAAGATCAGTTTCTACATTATTAGATGGATGGTTGGTTCTTGGATCTGAAGCATATAAAGCAGAAAAGAAATTAGCTTCTTTGTTTGGAAAAAACCATGCACTACTTACTAATTCTGGTAGTAGTTCAAATCTCTTAATGATGTCTGCACTAAAATCAAAAAGATATTTAAACTTACCTGAAGGAACTAAAGTACTTACTCCTATTGCTGGTTTTCCTACTACTATCAATCCTATTTTTCAATGTGGATTCAAACCAGTTTTTGTAGATATTTCTTTAGATGGTCTTAATCTAAATCTAGATGAAGTAGAAGCAACACTACAAGCTGATCCTGAAATAAAGATCATAACATTTGCACACGTATTAGGAAATCCTCCTGATATGCATAGATTATTAGATATTATTGATCATTATGGATTGATATTACTTGAGGATTGCTGTGATGCTTTGGGATCATTATTCAACGGTAATCCTCTTGGTAGCTTTGGCACTATGGCTTCTTGTTCTTTTTATCCTGCTCATCATATTACTTGTGGAGAAGGTGGATTAGTTGTTTGTAATGATGAAGATTTAGAAAAAGTTATTAGGTCATTTAGAGACTGGGGACGTGGATGTTTTTGTATTGGTAAACAAAACATCACTGAATGTGGAGCTTGCAATAAGAGATTTTCAGAATGGTTACCTAGTATGCCAGGAGAAGTTTTTGATCATAAATACGTTTATGAAGAGATTGGTTATAACTTAAAACCAATTGAAGTTCAAGCTAGTATGTTACTTGCACAAATTGAAAAACTAGCTGAAATTAAAAAATTAAGACAAAAAAATCATAAATTGCTCACTGAAGTATTTGCAAGATATGAAGATTATTTCATTCTTCCAGTAGCACAAAAGCATGCAGATGTAAATTGGTTTGCATTTCCAATTACTGTTAAAGACAATGCTCCATTTAAGAGAAGTGATTTATGTCAGTATTTTGAGTCTAAAAAAGTACAAACTAGACCATATTTTGCTGGAAATATTCTTATGCAGCCAGCTTATAGTCATTTAGTTTCTGATATGGACTTGAATGATTTTCCAATTGCTAAGAAAGTTACAACAGATACATTCTTTTTAGGAACTTCTCCAATTATTACAGAGGAGCAGATTTCTTACATAGGAGAAGTTTTAGATTCATTTTTTGAATGTACAAAATAGTTATGAATTATACTGAAACAAGACCTTGGGGATTATTTGAAAATCTTTTAGAAAGAGATGATTGTAAGGTAAAAATTATCACTGTAAAACCTGGACAAGCTCCTAGTTATCAATCACATGAATATAGATGTGAAAGATATGTAATTGTTCAAGGAGAAGCAACAATCACATTAGATGATGTAGAAACTGTGCATACTAAGGGAGATATTGTTGTTGTTGATTATAAACAAAAACATAGAGTTAGATGCACAAGTGATGAAGACTTAATTTTTATTGAAGTTCAGCTTGGAACATATTTTGGTGAAGATGACATAGTTAGACACTCAGACGATTACAACAGAAACTAAAATGAGCTTAACAGTATTATTAACAACTAGTGGAGTAGGATCAAGATTGGGAGAACTTACTAAGCATACAAATAAATGTTTAGTAAGAGTAGATGATAAGCCAGCTATATCTCACATTATTGAATCTTATCCTGATAATACTAATTTTGTCATCACACTTGGACATTTTGGATCTCATGTAGAACAATTTTTATCCCTAGCGTATCCAGATAAAAATTTTACTTTTGTCAACGTAGATAAGTATGAAGGTGAAGGTAGCTCTCTAGGTTACTCTATCTATCAATGTAGAGAAGCTATTAATGGTTCTTTTATTTATCATGCTTGCGACACTATTGTTAAAGACTTGAGATTTGATAAAAAGAACTTTATTGTTGGCAGTAAAAAAGAAAATGTTTCTCAATTTAGAACTTTAAGATACTCAAGTAATAAAATATATGACAAAGGTGAGATTGAATATGATCTTGCTTATGTTGGTATTTGTGGAGTAGAAGATCATAACAAATTCTTCTCTATTTTAGGGGATTTACTGAAAGATAATTTCTTTGAAATGTCTGATGTAGATGTAGTAAATATAATGTCAAAATCAACGAAATTTGACATTGTAGAAGTGAAAGATTGGTATGACATTGGAAATAATGGAGAACTAGTTGCAACACGTCAACACTTCCAATCTAGCTTTCACGTTCTTGATAAACCCGAAGAGTCAATTTATTTTTTCGATGATTTTGTAATTAAGTTTTTTAGTAACTCTGTCATATCTGAAAACAGAGTAAAAAGAGCAGAATACTTAGAAGATAATGTTCCAGAAATTATTGCTCATACTAGAAATTTTTACAAATACAAAAGAGTAACATCAGATTTACTAGCATCTGTTGTTACTCCTAATAGTTTCATTAGTCTCTTGGAATGGAGCAAAAACAATCTTTGGAAAAAAATAGATTATAGAGATTTTGATACATTATGTTTTGATTTTTATTATCACAAAACATGTCAGAGAATTAATAAATATCTAGAAGAATTTGGAGATAGTGAAACATATATAAATGATCAAAAAATCCCTCACATTCTAGATCTTTTGAAAGAAGTAGATTTTGGAGATTTATCAGAAGGAACTCCAGTCAGATTTCATGGTGATTTCATCTTAGATAATATTCTTTATGATGGTAGTAGTTTTAAGTTACTAGACTGGAGACAAGATTTTCAAGGTTGTTTAACTGCTGGAGATCTTTATTATGATTTAGCAAAACTAAATCATAATCTATCATTAAATCATAATGTTTTAGATAATAATTTATTCACTTTAGAAACAACTAAAGATGGGAATATGAGATGCGAAGTCTTGATCCCATCTATTAATTTAGAATGTCAAAAGAGATATTATAAGTGGTTGGAAGAAAATCGTCTTAGTGTTAAGAAAGTAAAACTCCTAACATCAATAATTTGGCTTAACATGTGTCCTCTTCATGAATATCCTTTGAATAGATTTTTGTTTCATTTTGGTAAGTACAATCTCTTTTTGAATTTGGAGGAATATTGATGCATAAATTTTTTATAGGACCAATGAGCAAAGAGATTGTTGATGTTGTTTTAGAGCAAGACGAAGATGTTTTTGCTTTTATTCCTAGCAGAAGACAAGTTGAATATAGTGGTGGATATGTAAATAAATGGACAACAGAAACATTTGCTAAATATGTAAAAACCAAGAAACAAAACTTCCTTATTTGTAGAGATCATGCTGGAGCTAATCAAGGATCTCAGTCTGACAATGGATATAAGAGTTTGATGCATGATGCTGTTCACTTCGATATGATCCATGTTGATCCTTGGAAATTTACAAAGAATATTGATTTAGGTATAGAGCTTACAGTTAACTATATCGAATATGCTTTAGGAATAAATAAAGATATCAAGTTTGAAATAGCTACAGAAGAAGCTATTTTTTCTTTTAATCATTTAATGCTTTATCATTTTGTTGATAGTTTAAAACAAAGATTAGCAAGTAGATTTGATAATGTAACTCATCTAGTTATTCAGTCTGGAACTAAGTTGCTTGGAAATAATCAAATTGGTGATTACTCTCAAGAAAAATTAATTAAACAGCTAGAAGTTGGAAATAGATTTGGATTGATATGTAAAGAACATAATGGTGATTATATTTATCCTTTAGTTATTAAAGAAAAGTTTAGTTTAGGACTTGATTGTATTAATATTGCTCCTGAGTTTGGTTACATTCAAACTTGTGCTATTCTTGAAAATTTAAGTGATGAGAAAAAAGAATTATTTTTTGATTTGTGTTTGAAATCTAATAAATGGAAAAACTGGGTGGACGATAATTTTGATCCATTTAGTAATAAAGAAGAGCTTATTAAGATTTGTGGACATTATGTTTTTTCACATGAGAGATTTTTAGGTGAAATTTATGATGTGTCTTTTGAAACTATAATAAAAGAGAAACTTCGTAAAAAGATTGGAGAGTTAAATGATATCCTCTAAACCTACTATTTTTTGTGATATAGATGGCACATTAGTAAAACATGCACCTCTTACAGATAGTGCTAAAAAGACACATAAACTTGAGTTACTCCCAGGAACAATAGAGAAGCTTACTGAGTGGGAAAAGAATGGTTATCGTATCATTTTGACTACAGGAAGAAAAGAATGCACAAGAGCAGCTACCGAACAACAACTTCAAGAAGCTGGTATTTTTTATGATCAATTAATTATGAATATTGGTGGTGGGGCAAGATATCTAATTAATGACAAAAAACCAGAGGGAGATATTACTTCTTTTTGTTTTTGCCCTGAAAGAAATCAAGGTATTCAGGACATAGAAATATGATACTTTTTCAAAATGTTTACATTACAGATACTCATGCAAAAGGAGTAGCTGCTTTTCAAGATCGTCAAATGGCTAAAGATTTTGATAAGTTAGACATTTATAAATACTGTTTAGCAAGTATTTCTAAAATTTATCCTTGGAAAAAAGTCATCATCAATACTAAACTTGATGAAAACTACAAGCACAGACAAGAAGAACTAAATGCTTGGATCCAACAAGAGTTTGGTGAATATGATCTTGTAATCAGAAATGACAGAAATGAAACACAAGAACAATGGCAGCAAGATTATGAGTTACTAGATGACAATTTGATTTGGTTTTCTGGAAATCATGATCATACTTTTATTGATAATGATTATAGCTATTTTAGGAATTTTGTAAATAGTTTTTCAGATAAAACAGGTAAGTTTGCTTTACAGTTTAGTCATTGGCCTGAATTTATTTACGAACCATTTTATTTTGGTAAAGCTGCTGAGTTTACAGATAAGTATGTCAGAATGGTGGGAAGATACCATCATTCACTTCAGATTATCTCAAAAGAACTATACAAGTACTATTGGTTTGATCATGAACTTCCAAAAGATCAAGTTTGGGGGAGAACTGATAATTTCTTTTCAGATATTTTTCACGAAGATATTGAAATTTTTGTTGCATTGAAAGAGTTTTGTAGACATTTTGATGGATATCAACATTGTGCTATCCCTTATCCAAATAATGTTGTGCCAGTTTTAGAAATTCCTGATGGATTTTTTGAGAATGATATAAAAATTAATTACAATTCAACATACAAGGAAGGATACACAAATATTAATCCTAAAGCATATACTCTTAAGATTTTTGATCAAAATGGTGCTGATTTTTGGTATTCTAAAAAGTTTATTCCTCCTTTTTGGAAATCAAGAATATCCCAGTTTGTAAATGATCATAATGAAAATGAATATTCTTTAGATGATTTATTTTTATTGAAACAACTACAATTATTAAATCGAATTCCTAACTTTGAATTGAAAAAGAATATACTAGATGCTTATATGAAATAAAAAAAGAGGCTTTTAGCCTCTTTTTTTATTTAGAATGGAACTCTTCCCCTTAAGATATCCCATAGCATCATCCAGTCACTAATTTTAGCTTTTACTGGATCTTTGAAAGCTGCTGGTTGGTTCTTTTCGAAAAAGTAATGACCACTCCATGCAAAAGGATAAACAATAAATGGAGTTAGCAGCAAGAACCAAAAATATCCATACCACAAACATCCTGCAATCCAAAGCAAAGTCATAATTTGACCAAGAACATGTAATCTTCTGCAAATCTTATTTTGATGCAGAGTTAGATACATTTCATAATATTCTTTCATATTCATATCGTACAAACTCCTAATTTTTGAACAACCTTAGTTGCACATTCTTGAGCAAAATTAATTGCTTTTGAAATTTCTTTTGTCCTCACCCATTCGCAGACAAGTCCTGAAATAAAAGTATCTCCAGCTCCTGACATGTCTTTGATAGTAACTTTTTCTACTGGAAATATTTGACCATTATATTCACAACCTTTATCAGCTTTAGTAATAATGAGTCTTTTATATAGATCAAGTTTTTCTATAGTGTGTAAGGTTCTGTCATATTCCAAATGGTTGATTTTTATAAAACTACAACTTGTGCACCAATCTCCTAATATCTTCTTTGTATCTAAGAAAACATCATGATTGTTTATGGACAAGTTTTGTATATCGTCTTCTGTTAGAAAGCCTTTGCAATAATCACTAATAACAATAGCATCGTATTTCGTATCTTCAAAAATGTTGTCAACAATACTATCTACTAAATCTTGTGAAATTCTAGTAGTTTTATCATTAGTGTCAATTCTTAGCAAAAGACTATTTGTTCTTTCATCAACAAATCTAGTTTTGTCGAGTTGTTCTTTTTGTGTGATTATTTTTGACTGTGCTCCTATAGCAGTAATATTAGCATCTACATTAAGAGCCATACCACCATTACTTTTGCTATAAATTGGGTTGAATACTGGAGCTGGACCTTCTGGAGCAAGTCTAAAAACATTTCCATAAGTGAATATGTCAGTACATGAATCACCAATAACAAGTATTTTTATATCTTTGTAAAGTTCTTTCATAATAAAGGAGTATTTTTGTCCCTTTCAGATAAAATTGGATTATCTACTAACCAATTTATACCTATTTTTGGATCAGACCAAAATACTGACTTTTGATCTTTTACATCAGGATAGTCACCTTCATAACACCACTTATAATGAAATATTGCTTGTTCACTCAAAACTAAATGACCATTGAGAAATCCAGGAGGAACAAGAATACTAATTTTTTCTTTTCGAGTTGAATGTAATACAAAATCAGTCCACGATAAATATTGAGAACTTTCTTGATTAAAATTCACAACTACTAATTGAATACTTCCATGTAAGCAAGTAATCAATTTCCAAGATTTATCTGTATGAAGACCTCTTAGTACACGATTGTTAGAAATTGCTACTTTGTCATGATTGAAGTTCAAATCTGGAGTATCAGAATCTTTCCAAATGGTATACAACTCTCCTCTATCATCAGAGAATGAATCTTTAGTAAATTTTGCTACCCCAAAAAGTCTATCAACCCTAGCCATTCAATACCTCAAGAAGTGTATCAATCTTTTCTCTTTCTAATCCTGGATAGTTTCCTACATACCAAGAGAAGTTATGAATATGTTCAATATTAGGAAAGTCAGAAAAGTCTGTGTATGTTGTTTTGAAAAATGGTTGTCGCATTTGATTTCCACCACCAGACAATCCTCTTCTAAACTCAATGCCACTGTTTCTAAGTTTCTTTTCTAGTTCATTTCTCTTCATAAAATCAGCTTGCTTCAAGATGATAATAAATGAATAGTTACAGTTTCCCTCAGTGTCAATTTCAGTATGATACTTTTCTTTATCTAGTTTTGACATAAAATAATTAAAGTTATCAATTCTTTCTTGATTTTTGTTATCTAGCTTTGGTAACTGAGACAATCCAATAACAGCATTAATTTCTGTGCTTCTAAAATTATGTGCTGGTCTAAGAAAAATGAAATCAGGATTAAGATCAGGGTTATCCATTGTGATAGAAATTTTCATGGTGTCACTAGTCATTTCTCTAGTCATGCCATGCGATCTCAAAGCACGACAAACTTGATAAAACTCCCAATTGTTTGTGCAGACCATTCCACCCTCAATAGTAGACATATGATGAGCAAAGTAAAAACTAAAGTTACTTGCAAAACCGAAATTACCTACTTTTGCTCCTTGAAATGTTGTGCCATGAGATTCACAAACATCTTCAATAAGTAAGATATTATTCTTATCACAAATTTCTAGGAGTTCATCAGATAGACCATTGATACCTAAAACATGAGTAAGGAAGATGGCTTTAGTTTTTGGAGTAATCGCTGCTTTGAGTTTTTCAATATCAAATGAAAGATTTTGAAAGTTTACATCAGCAAAAACTAACTTATGTCCAGCAAACAAAACAGATGAGATGTCAGAAATCCAAGTAAGAGGAGGAACAATAATTTCTCCTTCTCCTACAATGTGTGCAAGAGCAAGCATAGTTAATTCATTTGCTGAAGCTCCTGAATTTACAAATAAGTTATATTTAGTTCCTAACCATTCTCCCCAAGCATTTTCAAACTCTACTACTTTTGGTCCATTAGTAAGTTTAGGGATACTTTCTTGGGACAAGAAATCAATAACAGACTGAATATCTTGTTTATCAATGTTGTCATTCATTAAGGGTAGATAAAAGCTCATTTTGCACTCGCCATATTAAAGATATTTTCCCACCATTGCTTAGATGTAAATTTTTCTAAGTGTCTTTGTCTAATATTATTTGCAATCTTATTTCTTTCATCATCATTCTCTAAATAGTATTTGATTTTATCTAAAACATCAAATTGAGTGAAAGAAATAAAATGTTCTCCATCAACTAAATGTGCCCCATTTTTTGATTTATAAACTTCTGGAAAAGTAGCTAACATAAAACCACCACATGCAGCTATTTCATATGCTCTTCCAACTCTATGAGGTTGAATATTAGAATGATTGAAGTTTAGATTGATTTTAGTTTGATTTATTCTTAATGCGTAATCTTCTACTGAGATATATGCATCATTAGTTCCTCTCCCTCCAAAAAGATTAACTTTGTATCCATTGCTATTAATATATTTTATTAATTGTTCTCGTTCATTTGTATATGGAGAACCTGTGAATGATATGTCGTATATTTTCTCACACTCAACAGGTTTCATCCATTTTTCAATTTGAGGAACTGTAATGCCATAAATATTTGGAAGTTCTTCTCCATACCCATAATCTGTAACTAAACAGTTGCAATATTGAGAATACTCAAAAATTGAGTGTGCATAGTTGATATGAACTCTAGGTTTTGATTTCACAAACATCCTGAAGTTGGTTGTTCTATCACTAGTTAAAGCTGACATGTGTGTATCGTAAAATATTAGGAAAAGTTTTTTACCCAATTTTTTAGCAGCATCTAATGAAACAGTTACGTCTCCATGCATTGAAACAATAGCTACATCATATTCTTTCTCTAAAAGAATTGTATCTAGTTCAGCTGCAGACTTAATTCCATCATTGTCATAACCAGGTTCAAAGATAGTCAAGTGTTCACATGAATACCCGCTCTGGTTTTCAAAAACATCTTTGAATGTTCCACTAAAAGTATTGAAGCTATTTGCTAGTTTATTTGCTTCTGGGTTGTCATATTTTTCACTAATAATTAGTACGTGCATTTATTTCTCATTATAAAAATCACCCCATTCTACAAGTACTGTAGGGCGATTATCTGTTCTCAAATAAGCATGTTGATAAGCTTCAAAAATTTGCTCTGGTTCATCAAGTCGAATAATATCAACAAAATCACACATAGCTCTAAATCCACCAGTAAAATCTGCAATATGTTGGTGTTGTGGATGAAGTGGTCTTTGTGAACCAATAGATGTTCTAATGATAATTTTTGGCTTATATCCACCATCAGACATAACTTTGATCTTATCAACATGATTGACTAACTGATTTGCAGCTAATAGTAGAAAATTCCATCTAGGAAAGAAAGAAACAGGTACAGTTCCATTCAATCCCATGCCTAGTGTAATACCCATTTGCATGTCTTCATTGACAGGCATTTCAAGTAATTTAGAACGATCTACATCCTTGATTGTGTTGGTCATAGCAGTCCCAGGGTATTCTACTGCTTGACCTAAAAACAAAGTGTCAGGTTGTTCAGCAAGCCAATCCATTGATCGCTTCAATTCATCAAAGTACTTCATTAGAATTGGATCCTTTTCCCAGCTCCAGCATGTGGATATTTAGATTCATATTGATAATAAATGATTTTGTTTTCATTTTTACCAAAAGCTAAAACATTACTTCCCCAAACCTTACGAGTATCTGTACATACACTTTTATTATTGTCTTCAACGACAAATGTTATAGGAAGATCATGGTTGAGAGCATACTTGTAGTTTTCAAAAAAAGTACCAGTTTCTGATGCCATATCACCAACAAAGCACCATACATGTCCCTTTTCACCCTTACGCTTGATATCAAGTGCTACTCCAGTTGAAATAGGAATGCTGCCTGTAACAATTGCAGATGAATAGATTTTATATTCAGGATAGCAAAGAGTGATAGACTTTCCCTTTAGGATATCTGCTTTTAGTGTTTGTGGTGGAACACCCTTGAGCAAGCATTGATAATGAGATCTCCAGGTGCAAAATACCCAATCTTCATCTTTGATCAACTTAAATACATCAATGATTTGGTTTTCATTTCCATCATACAAATGGATAGGAGCTTTGATCAATCCCTCATTGAAACAATTTCCAATTTCAGTTTCGAACGCAACTAGTTCTTCAGGAGTGTATTCTTTCATTTGTTTAAGTAATTCTCCATATACCAACTAACTGTTTTGTCAATACCTTCTTGGAAAGTGTATTCTTGCTTGAAACCTAGTTCAGTAGTAATTCGTTCAGTTGAAGCTAGTCTGAATGGGATTGTTGTTGGTTTGCTATTATCCCAAACTACTTCTGGATTTTTTCCAGTAGCTTGAATGATTGCGTTTACAATTTGCCCAACTGTAATGGCTTCACCAGACCCAACATTGTAAGGTCTCATTGGCTCACCTTTTTCTAAAACAAGTAGAGCTGCATTTACTACATCTTCAACATAAAGAAAGTCTCGAACTACATCAGGACTTCCCCAAACTACAAATGGATTTTCGTCAGATAAAATTCTTGCAATGAGAGCTGGTACTACATGACAAGTCTTTGTATCAAAATTGTCATAAGGACCGAAAATTGCTGTTCCTCTTGCTAACATGATATCAAGATTTGAAAACTTGCTTACATGCTCCATGAGTTTTTCACAATATCTGCGCATCCATCCATAACCATAATATGAACGGAATGGTTCTTCATCCCAGTACTCATCTTCAGTGATTGGGTATCTTTTATCAGGATAACCAGTTGAACTGTTCAAATTCAAAAACTTCTTGACACCAGTTCTAGCACAAGCATCTAAAACATTGCCTAGAGTATTGATATTCTGGATTGATACTTGAATATCAGTTGGTACAGTAGATGGATGAGCAATGTTTCCACCACTATGAACAACATAGTCTGCTTTGTTGACTAAATCGCAACACTCATCAATGTTGGTAAGATCAACTTTACCTAGAACTGTAACATTACTAGGAACGGTTTGCATGTCCCTGATGTGAGTGTGAGTGTATACTTCTGCACCTTTTTTAGCAAGTGCTTCAACATAGTTACTTCCTAAAAATCCACTTCCACCAGTGACAACAACTTTTTTACCTTCGAAAAAACTCATATCTAGTCCTCAATGATTAACAAATACATTATAGCGCTGATCTAATGTATTTTTGTTTTCCTTAAACCACTCTGTTACGATAGCTACTCCATCTTCTAAAGATACAGATGGTTTGATACCGTACTTTTCAGCTTTTGTTGTTGACATAATTCTGATTGCATCACCGTTTGGTTTATCAGTTAACCACTTGACTTGTAGATCTTTACCTGATTTGTCAACAACGATATCAACTAAATCCTTGATTGAGTATCCAAGACCAGATCCGAGGTTAATAGGTTCAGTAACTTGCTTTTCAACACATTGCATCATTGCATCAGCTACATCATCAGCAAAGATAAAGTCACGGACAGGAGAACCATTTCCCCATACTTCAAGAACATCATTTTCTTGTGCTTTTCTGATTAGTGAAGGAATAACCATAGAATTGACTGGATTGAAGTTGTCATACTTTCCAAAAATATTAGCTGGACGAACAATTGATACATTGTTCCAACCATATTGAATTGCGTATGCTTCAGCTTGCAATTCTCCCATTCTTTTTGCCCATCCAGCAAACTTATCATTGGGAGATGGGAAAGTCTTCCAAACATCATCTTCATGGAAAACATCTGCAGGAGAATATACACCTACTGAGCTTGTATACAAATACCACTTGACATTAGCTTTTCTTGCAGCTTCCATCATATTAGTATTGAACTGAAGCATTGGAACCATGAAGTCAGCAGGTTGTTCAGCACAAGCTTTTGGAGATCCTTTTACTCCAATAATGTTGAAAACATAATCTTTACCTTGGCAAATCTCTTCGCAAACGTTAAGATATCTGAGGTCTCCGCTAGTAAACTTTACTTCGGGTTCAAGATCTAAAGGTTTGTGCAAGTCAGCAATTTCAACTTGTGCACCTTGCTTTAAGAGCTTAGTAACTAAAGCTCTTCCAACCATACCAGCACCACCAGTCACTAAAACTTTTTTATTTTCAAACATATTAATATCCCTTAGTCTTAAACTTTTGAAAAACCATGATTTGCTTTACACCGTTTCTAATATCTTGATCAAGATTTGTCAGACATTTTTTTGTGAAGTCCATTTGAGCTGTAAGCAACTTTGATCTTTCATCTAAATCTTGCACTAAATGAATATATTTCAAATAATCGTTAATCAATCTATCAAAAATATTTCCCATTCCTTCACTGTGGAAATTATCCGATGAACCTTGAACAGAAACGTAAAAACTATCTAATTTTTCAATAGCTTCATTTCTTAATTTGTTTTGTTCTAAGCCACCCTCATAGACAAATTGAACAACTTTTTTATCTTGATTAGCATACTCTTCAATATAATGCCATCCCTCATAATCATGATAAGCAAGTTTTTGCAGCCAATATTTGAATGATCCGTCATCAAAATTGCTGCTAAAATCAAAAAACACACTATTTGATTGATGCCATTTATCTAAAGTAGATAGTACTAAGTCAATACTACTTTCAGGAGAAGGGATCATAAATTTGTAAAATCCTTGTTTTTGAAATTATGGATCATTTTGTAAGCTTGAATGAGTTCTTGTATTCCAGCGTCTAATGAGTAGTCACAAGACCAACCAGTCTTTTCCAATTTCTCATTTGACACAACATAATTTCGCTTATCAAAATCTTCCTTAAATTGCTCTTCAACAATTACTAACTGAGGAATATATTCTTTGATTTTTTGAGCAAGTTGAAGCTTAGACATGTTTGCTTCTGTAAGTCCAACATTGAAAGCATTATTATTGCAAGTCTTGTAGTTCTCAATAAGATGAATAAATGCTTTGGCAACATCTCTTACATGAACATAGTTACGCAAGAAATGAGATTCAAAAAGAACTAAAAACTCATCTGTCACTGAACGATACACAAAGTCGTTTACAAGCAAATCCATTCTTTGTCGATATGAAACACCAAAAACTGTAGCAAGTCTTAAGGATATTCCATTACCTGAATCTAAAACTGCTTTTTCTGCATCACACTTAGTTTGAGCATATAAAGAAAGTGGATTGAATGGACTTTCTTCTGTAATGATAGTATCTGAACTACCATATTGCGAGTTTGTATTTGGGACAAGAAGCTTTTGACTTGGATGAATAAAATGAACTATATCTTCTATCTGTCCATAGTTTACATCTTTTGTTAATTGTGGATCTTTCTTGCATGCTGGCATACCAACAATTGCAGCTAATGGAATAATAATGTCGTGAGTTTCAACTAAATCAGACAATAGTTGAGAATCACGAACATCTCCAACATGTAAAGAGAAGTTTTTATTATGACAAAAAGAAGTAAGTGAAAGCTGCTTGTAAACAAGGCTATCTAAAACTGAAACCTTGTATCCTTTAGATAATAAGGTTTCAGTAAGTACAGATCCAAGATATCCAGCTCCACCAGTAATTAATACTTTTTCCATTACCAGCTAATCTCCCAATCTTTGAAGTCAGCAGCAAGACAATCAATCTTGTAATCTTTTCTGCCTCCAACAACTTCTTGAATTTTGTTCTTAGCAGTATTTCTGATACCGTTCAAACCATGTGTTAATTCAAGATTGTTTCCATCCTTGATACCTTTACGATAATTTGTTTCATTATGCCAAATATGTAAATTCATCTGAGATAAAACAACAATAGCACGAATGACTTCTGCATCAACAACTGCACTATTTTCATCAATATGAGCTTGAATGTCATGAACAATATCAGCAATCTCAAGAGCATATTCATCCTTGTGATCAGGGATGAATACTTCTTTTAGTTGCACAATAGAAAGTCTGTCGATGAGTTCTGAAAGAGTTGGTAAATATTTACGTTCCATGTTTGATTCCTCAATACATTATAGTTCATAAATTTTATACTGTAACGGTAAACTGTATATAATGATTAGGTTCAAAATGGAAATTGTATTTTATAATCAGCATCAACACGGAGATATTATCCTATCCAGACAAGGGATTAGATGGATAATAGATCATTCACCTAAAAATGTAAACTTTACGTATGTTCACAACAAACATCCTGAAAGCGTTTTTGTTCATGAAAAATTACAACACTTTAAGCCTGCTGTGAATATTCATTGTGTTGATATTCAAACTGCAGAAATGTATTTTAAATCAAATGGACTTAATCCTGAAGCTTTATGGGTAAGTTCTTGGTTAGGATCAATCAACGGAACAAGAGTTGTTATAGATACTGATAATAGAGAAAGATATCTTTTACCAAATGACAATGGACAATATGTAATTGGAGACAGTTATGAAGTTTGGGATAATCTTGAAACACAATTGAAATTGTGCAAGCAAAATATAGATCAGATAAATGGTTTTTTTGCTCTCAATTTTGTAAATCACAGAATACCTTATCCTTCAGAAAATGATTTGATTGTGAAGTGGAATTCTAATCCTGCGAAATTAAATCAAATACAAACTCTTCTAGAGAAAAGTTTTGATTTGAGAGTGTTGATATGTAACAGCGATACTATTTCACAACAAAGACCAAACTTTATTTATGAAGATATTTTATCTAATATCATATCTGAAAATCCAAATGTTGCTTTTTATTTTACTGACAACAAAAAATCATTAAGACTGCCAAATGTGTTTTATATTGATGAAAACGTATCTTTGCCTAACTTGAATGAAATAGAATATTTGAGTGCATTTTGTGATGTAATTATCACTAGTTTGAGTGGTCCTGGGTGTATGGTTATGAATGATAGAACCATTAGTGATCCATCTAAAACTATCATTTATGTTTGTAGAAAAATTATTGGATTGATCTATGATAATGGACTTTGTGAATATGTTCAAACTGAAGATTATAGTAACGATAATATTCAATCATTAGTAAACACTGCTGTAAGGAATAAATTGAAATGATTGTTTATGTAACAGGATGTTTAGGTTTCATAGGAAGTTATGTAACTGAAGCTTGCTTAAAAAGAGGATGGCATGTTTATGGAATTGATAAGTGTACATATGCTTCTAATATTGAGCAGTTAGATCATTTCAAATCATTCTCTAATTTCAAATTCGAGCAAAAAGATATAACTGAAATTGATAGGTTAGTAGATTGTGACTATTTTATCAACACTGCAGCAGAAACTCATGTAGATAACTCTATTAGAAAGAGTGATGACTTTGTTCACTCTAATATAATGGGAGTTTATAACATCTTAGAGCTTTTCAGGAACTACACAAAAACTGGATATTCACAACCTACTTTGTTACATTTTAGTACTGATGAAGTTTATGGTGACATCTCTTCTGGTGATCATAGTGAAGTAGATATTTTACGACCAAGTAATCCATATTCTGCTACCAAAGCTGCAGGTGATCAACTTATTATGGCATGGTCAAGAACATACAATATTCCTTATGTAATTGTCCGACCTACTAACAATTATGGCATTGGTCAGTATGTTGAAAAGCTTATTCCTAAAGCTTGTAAATTCATTTCAATGGGTAGAAAAATTCCATTACATATGAATGGAACACCAGTTCGTATTTGGTTACATGCTAAAGACACTGCTGAAGCTGTTATTTCTATTATTGAATCTAAATCCAAAAATGAGATTTTTAATGTTTCTGGAGGATTTGAACAATCCAATTATGAGACTGTCAAGAAGATTATTGATGTATACACTAATAATTCGACTACAGATTATGATGAGTTTATAAATTTTGATGTTCATAGACCTGGGCAAGATATTAGATACTCTTTGGATGACAGCAAGTTAAGATCACTAGGTTGGTCTCCTAAATGTGTGTTTGATGATGAAATACCTCAAATTGTAAAGTACTATACAGATAACTTTATCTGGTAAAATAAGTTATGAATAGTTTATTTCAGAACCTTGTAATATTTGAGATGGCAAACAATCACATGGGTGACTTTGAACATGCCAAAAAGATTATTAGAGAATATTCTCAACTTATCAATAAGTATCCAAGTTTCAAATATGCTATGAAATTTCAAATGAGAGATTTAGATACTCTCATACATCCTGATCATAAAGAAGGATCAACAAATAAAGCAGTCCAGAGATTTCAATCAACAAGACTGTCTTATGATCAGTTTCTTTATTTGAAAAACTATGCTTCTGAGTTTGGTTTTTACACTGCTTGTACTGCTTTTGACGAGAAAGCTTTAGAGAAATTAATTGAAATTGATTTTGACATTATCAAAGTAGCAAGCTGTTCAAACTCTGATTTTCCTTTGCTCAATGAAGTAGCAAAGTACGACAAGCCTATCATTATTAGTTTTGGTGGTTCAGATTTAGAAACCATAGATCTAACTATAAACTTTTTCAAAAATAGAAAGAAAGAGTTTGCAATTCTTCATTGTGTTGGAGAATATCCTACACCTAATAATCACCTAAACCTTAGCAAGATTGATAATTATAAGAACAGATATAAAGTTCCAGTAGGTTTTTCAACTCATGAAGATACATCAAATTTTCAAGCAGTTGGATTAGCAATAGCTAAAGGTGCTTGTATCTTAGAAAAACATATTGGTTTACAAACTCAAGACTACAAACTAAACAACTATTCAACAGATCTGGAAGAAACTGACATCTGGTTGGCTTCAGCTTCAGATGCATTAGATGCTTGTGGAAATATTAATGCTTTGCCTTCTGAACAAGAAATCAAAGATATTTCTCAATTTGCAAGAGGAGCATTCTTAAATAGAGATATTGCTGCTGGTGAAAAGATTACAAAAGATGATCTTTACTATGCTATTCCTCTTGACACAACTAGTGGACAAATGCCAGTTTCAGATCTGTCTAAATACACATTGTTAGAAGCAAGTGTTGACATAAAAAAAGATGATGCTCTCCTTGTTAGCAATGTGAACATTTGCAATCTTAGAAACACAATTTTTAGTATTACAAAAGAAGTTAATAACTTTGTCAAACAAGCAAATTTAGTAATACCTGAAGATTGTGTATTGGAAATATCTTCTCATTATGGGATTGAAGATTTCAAGAATAATGGTTGTGCAATATTTTCTTTAGTCAACAGAGAGTATTGCAAGAAATATATTATTCTTTTGCCTGGTCAAACTCATCCAGCACAATTTCATAAAATCAAAGAAGAAACATTTATTTTAGTTTCTGGTGATTTGAAACTAACTGTTGATAGCAAAGATCACAACCTATCTAAGGGAAGCATCTATGTTATTCAAAGAGGTAGTGTTCATGAAATGACTACAGAAAATGGTTGTATCATTGAGGAACTTTCTACAACCCATATTCCTGATGACTCTTATTATTTAGACAATAACATTAATAACAATAAGAATAGAAAATTCGTTGTTAATTATTGGAGATTATATGATTAAAGTATCTGATTACATTATCCAAAGATTGGAAAAAGAAGTCAATCATATTTTTACAATTCCTGGTGGAGGATGTATTCATTTAATTGATTCATTAGGAAAAAGTAATATAGAAGTTGTCGCCAATTTGCATGAACAAGGTTCTGGCATTTGTGCTGAAGCTTATTCTCAATATACTAACAATATTGGTGTTGCTTTAGTTACAACTGGACCTGGTGGTACTAATGCCATAACTCCAATTACATCAGCTTGGTTAGACTCAATCCCTTTACTAGTTTTAGTTGGTCAAGTTCAAAAGAAAGATATGGTTAGTCATAGATCTATCAGACAACTTGGGTTTCAAGAAGTCAACTTAGTTCGTATGACACAAGGTATTACTAAATACTCTGTTAGTGTTTTGAATGCAGATGATATTCCTTATCATCTTGAAAGAGCTTTATATCTTGCTAAAACTGGAAGACCTGGACCTGTTGTTTTAGAAATTCCATTAGATATTCAATCCTCTTACATAAATGGAAATGCTAGAACTTTTACTCCTCCTACTATGGGTGCAACATTTGAACTTTCTGCAGTTATAAAAGCTATCAATAATGCAGAAAGACCTATCATTTTAGCTGGTAATGGAGTGAGACTGTCTGGAGGATTAGATTTATTCAAACAGTTCATCAGAGCTACTAAAATCCCAGTTTTACTTACATGGAAGTCTTTAGATTTTTTATCAGAAGATGATGAATTGTTTGTTGGAAGACCTGGTGGAGTAGCTTCAAGAGGAGCTAATTTTAATCAACAAAACTCTGACTTAATTATATGCTTAGGAGCTAGATTAGATCATGGTCAGATAGCGTATCAATCAAAGTTTTTTGCTCATCATGCAAAAAAGATTATTGTTGACGTTGACATAAATGAAATACACAAGCATGGTATCAAAATTGATTTTCCAGTTGATCTTGATTGTAAGATATTCTTAAATGAAATTGTTAAGAGAATAGATGAAATCAATATTAATACATCTAGCTGGTTAGAACATTGTAAAAAAACATATCTTAAGTATCCCATTTGTTTGCCAGAATATTATGAGCAAAAAAACTTTGTTAATAACTATGTTTTTGTAGAAGAACTGTCTAAGTATTTACCTGAGAATTCTTTAGTTGTACCTGGAAGTTCAGGAGCATGTAGTGAAGTAACAATGCAAGCATTTAAAGTGAAGCATGGAACTAAGATTTTCAACAGTGAAGGTTTGGGTTCTATGGGATTTGGAGTTCCTGCTGCTATTGGTGCTTGTATTGCTGCAGATAAAAAAGAAACCATTTGTATTGATGGAGATGGTGGTTTTGTAATGAATATGCAAGAACTAGAACTTGTAAATCGCTATAAACTACCAATTAAGTTTTTTATCTTGAACAATGATGGGTATGGATCTATCAAAACAACTCAAACTAATCATTTTGAAGGTAGATTAGTTGCTAGCGATCCTGGTAGTGGTTTGTCACTACCTGAAGTATCTAAAATAGCTGAAGCATTCAATATTCCTTACATCAAGATATTTGATAATGAAATGCTTTGCAATATTATAGAAAAAATCATAAAAACAGAAGGTCCATTGATGATCGAAGTAATGATTGATCCAAATCACAGAACAGCTCCAAAAGCATCTGTTTATAAGACAAAAGATGGATTATTTGCTACAAGACCAATGGAAGACATGGCACCATTCTTAAGCAGAGAAGAATTTGAATCTGAAATGCTTGTTCCTGTAATAAAGTACGATGAGTAAAATATGAAATATTTAGTTTCTGGAAGTTCAAGTGGCTTGGGTAAGTATTTATTAGCAAACCTTGATGATGCTAAAGGTTTTGGAAGAAATGAAAATTTAGATTTTGACACTTCTTACGAAACAACAATTGTACATTGTGCATTCAATAAAGAAAATACAGTTTCAGATTATTATAAGTATTTAGAAGACAATATTTTCTTGACAAAAAGTCTTTTGGAAGATCTGAAATACAAGAAATTTGTTTATATTTCTTCTGTTGATGTTTATGCGGAAGATCAAAACATGTACTCTACTTTCAAAAGATTTTCAGAATCAATAGTTGATAAATTTCCAAATACATTGATACTTAGATGTCCTACTTTGATTGGAAATACAATGAAACCAAATCATATACACAAAATTAAGGACCAGATTGAAAACCTTAGTTTGTCAGAAAATTCAACATTTTGTTATATGAATATGAGTAAAATTGCAAATTTCTTATCTGATAATATTGCAGAGTATAGTGGTGTAGTTGATTTTGTTCCTAAAGACTTTACTAGATTGTCAGAAGTTAAAGAATATTTCAAATCATCAACAAACTTGGGCAATTACACATACAAAACACATATAGATAAATTTATCAATCCAATATATAAGCTTCATGAAAAATATAGTTGGAACTCATTTGATAATTTTAAAGAATATGTTCGATCTATCTAAATGGGTATAATTATTTTATGAATATTCAAAGAATACATGTTGAATCAGAAAACCCATTACATCACTGGGATTGGTTAAATGTAAAAGATCAAGTTGTTCTAGATCTTGGTTGTGGTTTTCATTTTATTGAAAATGGATGGGATACAACTCCTGAGTTCTTTCTGAAGAAGGGAGCATCTAAAATCATTGGTGTTGATCCACATTTAGATGATATTGAACACTTCAAGAAAATCTATCCTCATTCTGAATTTGTTAAAGATTGTGTTCTAAGTGCAGAGCATCTCAATCAATATTTACTTAATCCAGAAGTTCAAGCTGTAAAGATGGATATTGAGGGACACGAAAGACATCTTTTAGAAACAGATGAAACTTATCAAAATATCAGAAACATTGCAGTTGAAACTCATAATAGAAATTTGTTTCACGATGTAATGATGAAGCTGATTGATTGTGGATTTAAGATCACTCATGTTGGAACTTTTTATCCTCGTGTTTATGATGAGTGCAATTTGATTTTTGCTACAAGAGATTAGATGAAAATACTACTAACTGGAGCAAATGGTTTTATTGCTAAACATCTTTATGATTTTTTGAAAAAAGATGGTTATAGTGTTGATATTTTACATCGTGCTATAGCTGACATTACAAATAAAGATGAAGTAAATAACTTTTTCAAAGATAAAAGTTATAAAGCAGTAATTCATTGTGCTTCAGTTGGGGGAAATAGAAATATTCCTGATGCTCCTGATTGTGTAAAGAATAATCTTTCTATGTTTTACAATCTTATGGAACATCAGGATAAATTTATTAAATTTATTAATTTAGGATCTGGAGCTGAGTTAGATAGAAACAAAAATATAAACTCAGCATCAAGTTTACAAAATTGTTTTCCTGTTGATGATTATGGTTTGAGCAAAAATATCATTGCTAGACTAGGATCACAAATTGATAAGTTTTATAATGTAAGAATTTTTAATGTTTTTAGTCATGAAGAACTAGAGACAAGAATGATCAAAAACAATATCTTGAATTACATAAATAAAAGAGATATTGTTATTCATCAAGACAGATATATGGACTTCTTTTATATCAATGATTTATTTAAGGTAATAGTTCATATATTATGGAATACCCCAGCACACAAGACCATAGATTGTTCATATTTAGAAAAACATAAACTTTCTGATATAGCTAACAAAATAAACAATTTATCAGATTACAAAGTAGATATTAAAATTTTAGATCAAGCTTTTGGAAAAGAATATAGAGGAAATCCATCAACTATTCTTAATGAAAAAATATTTTATGATCTGAGAGGTCTTGATTATGGTTTGAAGATGACTTATGAGAGGCTGCTAGAAAAATGAAACAAAACTTAATTATGACATATCTGCATGGTAATGATTGTATGCATATGCTTGAAACTGAACTTTATCTTCAATCCTTGTCTAGACTTAAGGGTTGTGTCAAAGCTGTATTTGTGAACAATGTTAGTGATGGAAATGTTGAAATACTTCGTAAAATTTATGACATCATTATTCCTGATAATGAAAACCCTGAGTTAGCTCATCTTTCTATCTATAAATGGTTATGTGAACATGTAGATGAGTATGAGTATGTTATAAACACTGATCTTAGAGATGTCATTTTTCAAAGAGATCCATTTGAATTTATAAAAGCTCATCCTGAAAAAAATATGTTTTTTACTCTTGAAGGTATGACAATTCAAGAGAGTGAGTGTAATAGAATTTGGCATCAATGGTATAGGAACAATATTAGATTTCATAAGGAAGAATATCTTGACTCTTATGTAATCAATGGTGGAGTATGGGGTGGAAAGATTGAACAAGTGATGAGCTTCTGTTTGTTCATTTTCACTCAAGTAAATATGATTTCCAGAGCTCCAATTATCAATCAGCAATCTATGGGATACTTATATAAGTTTTGGAAAATGAATCCACAAGTTATGTTGTGTCATCCTTATGAAGATGTATTTTGCTGTACTGGAGAAGCCATCAAGTATGACAATATTGATGTTTACTTCAATGATGATAATCTAGCTTGTAATAAAGATGGAGAGCCTTACTATATTTTTCATCAATGGGATAGAACGGAAGCTGCTCAAAAGTTGTTAGAAAAACAATATACTGGCTTAAAGTTCTCTATCTAAGTCAATATTTAGATCTGCAATACCTTCTTTCTTGACTTCGTTCTTGATAGCTAAAATGAGTTGGATAGTTTCAAATTCTTTCATAGTGAGACTGTCAAACTCATTTTTATTTAAGCTCACTAAACCTCTAGTCATGTAGTCAATTTCAACAACTACTGGAGGAACAGGATAAGTTTCATTACTATTTGGATCGAAATACTTTTTAGATGCTAAGTAATAGAAGTTAGCTTCGTCAGCATTGAGATATAAATGCTGCTGATATTCCACCCAAACTTTTTCAAGAGTTGTGTGATCAATTATGTCTATTAATGGTTCTAAATATGAAGAAATATATTCTTCGCTAGTTGATTTATCATAAGCTCTAAGTAGACAAAGCTTAAGGATTTCTCTTTTTTCAAATTCAGAATTTTGATAAACAATATCGTCTTTTTTTCTAAAAGATTTAGCATCAATTAAGAGACCTTCTTTCCATGTGATCTCTCTTACTAAAATATCAACATCATCAATGTTTATGATATGTAAATGTAGTTTATCTTTGTTTTCTGTATAGTAATCGTAAAAATTAGACATTCGGGTAAATCATAAACTCAGAATATGGTAAGTTGTTGGCAGGAGCAGCTGTTTGATATCCGTATCTTGCAACAAAATCATACTCATGGAAATAACCACCATCTGGGTTGATCGAAATTCTTGGATTAGACCAATCAACATTTTCCATTGCATATATAAAATCATTACCAAAATACATTGTCAAATTACTTGTGTTTGCACTTAGAACATTAGAATTATTATAACTGAAATATGTAATAGTTCCACTTACATTTCTATTAACTAATCTAGCGTATTTTGGTCCAAAAATATCACTCATAGGAGCAAAGTTTCTGTAAGGCTGTGTAAATACTAAATCTACTGACTGTGTTATACTCAAATTCATCGAAACTAGTTTGTTTGATGGAGGATTTGAAGTGAATGACCATTTAGCTCTTACTGTGTTTATGAAGTCTGTGTAATTTGTGTAAACTGCCCCATCAGTGTTTATGTCAACTGCACAGTCTGAAAGATTTAAGGGTCTATATTTGTTAGCAAAATCATAATTCTTTATTGTTTTGGATGCAGTTTCGTCTATATCTTGTTTGACAAGATTTTTCATTTTGATGATTGAGTTTGTGTATTTTGGATCAGCAAAAGGAACATACGGAAATCTAAGTATCTCTACATCAGGAGGGCTTATTAATGATTTACCTCCTGAAAAAGAACAATTTATCTTGACATCTCCCAAGCTATTTCTACCATCTACTGAAATACTAAATTGTGTCATAAAAGCTGGACCAAAAGATTTGTGAGCTTTTATCGAAGATGTCAGCATTAGAGGATACAAAGGAATGACTGAGGCTGACCAGATTACATATTCTCCAGCAAGTTGTTCATTGTTCAAAGTTATACCTTTGATCGGACTGAAAGCTATACTTGCTGTGTATTTCTGATTTCTGTATATTGGGTGATTATGGAGAGACTGTCCAGTAAAATTAGGAAGTTGTTCATAAATATTATCACCACCATTATCTGAAAAACTTTCACAAAAAAGTGGTTTATATAAATCTCTACTAAATGGGACTGTGTAAAAATTAAAACTTGCAGCATTATTAGAAGTTGCTTGTCCCAAAGTGTAAAGATCCCACAAATAAGCAGATGTTCTATTGTTATTCTTGTTAACATTTTTGCCACCAAGACCAAGAGACAGAGTACCAAATACACCAGGATTAAATAAGTTTACTTTGTCGTTTAGAGCAAAGACATATATATTATGACCTGATGAAGGTATTGTATCGTTAGTTACATTGTTGACAATATCTGGCATTTTACTTGCCGCCTGTTAATTCCAACCATTTCTTGGTGAGGATTTTTACTAATTCATATCTCATGTTGTTCACACTATTTTTATCAGGATAAAATACTTCTTCTTTTTCAGAAGTTGTCGTTTTTCCTTTTTCATCTACTTCTTCAGATCTAATAATCAACTTTATAGAAGAGAAAAATGTAGCAACAACAAGCTTACATAATACTGAAGTTCTCAGTAATGGATTTCCAGTTACAGAATTGATGATTGTTGCTTCTTCAATAATATGAGACATGTCTGCAAAGTTTCTTGCTTTTACATCACAAGATACTGTGCACAAACCATCATCATGAAATTTATAGCAAACAATATCACCATTTTCAGTTTTTATTTCATCAAAATTAAGCTTAAGTTCAAATCTTTTACTTGGATCTACAAAAATACTCATAGTTACACCGTTGAATTGAGAGTTGGATCAAAGCTATATTTTTGAGTTACAACAGAGAAGTTGATCTTTTTCTTCAATGGTTCATTAACACCATAACTTGAAACATCTGGAGACCAAACTACTTCAGGTAGTTCAATTTTAGCAGGACCCATATCAAGAGTTATACCACCATCATTGATAGAAGATGGTCCAGCTAAAAATTCAGCAAATGACCATGACTTAATTGGACCAGTGTAAGTTATAGAACCACTTACCTTTCTACCTTCTGAGTAATAACCAAAAGGAAGATTGTTCTTGATGTATTTTTGAGTAGGATCACTATTTTTGGAATTCAAACTATATATCGGTTTTAAGTTATTAGAAATTTCAATAGTTACTTCATTGATAAAAATATTGTTTAGATCTATTTGTTGAAAGCCTCTAAAGAACTTACTACTTGTTTGTAATCCTAATCCAAAGTATCCAGCTTCAGGAGTTGTTTTGAAAATTCTTAGTCCAGATCCTCTAAGAAGATAACTTGGATTTTTCTTCTTGTAGTTTTGCACAAGAGTGTCAAAGTTATTAAGCATATCTATTTGATACTTTTTATTTACATCTAAAATTTTCAAATCGATATCTGCAACAACACTATCACCGGGAGAAAATCTAAGAGATATTTTGTCTACTAAACATCCAGCTAACAAACCCTCTTTTAGTGAAAATAATGAAAATGATGGTTCTCTTAGATTATTCGATGGATAGGCATACAAATAAGAAGTAGTTCTAGAGTGAGTTCCTGCTACTCCTGATGATAAATAGATAGCATTATTTGTTTTTCCAACACCTGACACAGTAACAGTTTCAACAGCATCAGAAACATCAGACTTGATTTTAGCTGAAAAAGGTGTTGTAAATGCTGTAAATTCTGCTGGGCTATCAATGTATAGAATAGTTGTTCCGACACCAATAACAGCTGAATTACTGCTTGTAAATCTACCTATGTAAGAAGTTGGGGATCCTTTATATCCTTCAATACAAAAATCATACAAAGCTTGAAATGCAAAATCTAAAAATCCCCAACTTTCTACTTTTAATGGCATTTGCACAGATGCCATAAATTCTCTTTGGTTAATTCTGAAAGTGTTTGGGTTAGGTCCCTCTCCAGCCAGTCTTCCATCAAACTCAGAAGATATAGGAGCATTGAAAGAAACATTATCTACAGAGAATAAGTAGTTAGCATTTACATTGTTAAAATCTAAAGTAAAATCTGGATCTGGAGCAAACTCTCTTGATAAAACAATTAAGTCAAAATAACCTGTTTCATATGCAGGAGTATTTATGTCTGTAAAAAAATTCTCGTAAGCTAATGATTTGAAAACTGATTGTGATTGAACATCAGCTGTTTGTGTTATTTCAACATTTTGATTAGCTTTTTTATCTTTTCTCATGTCTTACCTTATGGCTCTGTTTCTATAGTAATCAAGTCATAAATATCCCACATGATAGGACCATTGTTTGTTCTTGTAAGATTAGTTCCTGGAGTTATATAGAAGTCTACTACTCTGTCAAATTTATCTAATGAAGAACCAAGTGAAAATCTTTGATCTCTTGTTGTGCCTTTTGGAATAGTAACTGATAAAGTTTTCTCTTCACCATACTCTCCATTCTTAGCTATAACAGTAACAACTAAATCATTCTTGATCGTTTTATCGGTAGTTGTTGCAATACCTGTTGTAGATCCATTGAAAATAACACCTGTATTTACATTTAAATCATCAACATTAGGAACATATACAGACAGTCTTCTAGGTTCAAAAGAAACTCTGTTGGTAAGTTTTATTCCTCTTTTAATAACTTCTCCAGGAATATTTCCATTGTCCATGTATCCTCTCAAAACAAAATAACCAGTTCCTCCAGTAGATGACCATGAAGAACCATTATTTATAGAGGAGAGACCTTGACCAGATCCACCATTATCTATTCTGGTGTAAAGAGAAGTACTTCCAAGAGCTGTAGTAAAACTTGCTGGTTTGTTTATGACCAACCAGTATGAACTAGATGTTACTAAATTAGCTCCTGTTTCAAACTTCAGTGTGTAAGTATTAGTACCTGAAGTAACATCAGAATATCTAATAAATTCTGAAGATGTAATCATTCCATTTGGAGTTGGAGTAGATCCTGAGCCTGAGTAAATAGAAACAAATAATCCAGTAGTTCCAGAACCCGTTGTTTCAGATCCGGCATTGAATTTGAGTTTGAAAGATACACCACCAACAAAACAGTTTTCTAATGGAGTAATTTTGAATGCTGACAAACCATTAAGTAGTTCCAAATCAGTATCATCTGTAACAGTAGTTATTGTGTTATATGGTGGATACAAAATCTCATTAGTTTGAGTTAGTTTTCTTTCATTGTTTTCATAGCCAAAATTTGGTTTTTTGTAAACATTGTAGAAGAGTGGGTTTGTAATTCCAGACCCAGTCCACGATAGCTCGACAAGATAATTACCTGATGCTTGTGTAGATGAAACTAAATTTGTGTAAGTAGGTATGCTTTCTACATATTCATTTGTATCTATGTTGTAAACAACTGTGCTTCCATATATTTGACTTCCTGTTGACAATGATGAAATATAATTGGATACAGGGATTGTTACAGCAGAAAAGCCTGTTGAACTTATTTGATTAGAGTTACCAATAGCACTATTGTAAGTAACTAAATCTCCTCTAAAGATACCAAAAGTATGTTGTGTATCATACTTCAGAGTATCGTAATAAGCTTCTGCAAAGTTGTATGGAAACTCAAATCTTTCTAATCCACTAAAAGACAAACCTTTCGAATAAAATTCAGTAGGTCTGAATGGTTGTTTTGATAAAAATTCTCTGTCAGAAATAGCAGGATCTACTTTGACATTAGATAAGTATTGAGACATTCCTAGAACTACATTCTTTACATAGTCATTAGATCTATAATTTCTCAATGCCAACTTAGCATCTGAACAGTTTGACACTATTAAACTTCTGTCGCTGCTATCTCCAAGAATTCTGTATGTTGAAATATCGCTTGGCATGTCAACAACAGTTCTTGTGTAAGCTGTTCCAGAATTTGCAACTCTAGGAATTTCTGGATTTTTTACTAATACTTTTCCTACTGGCAACCAATTTTTAGGAAGGGGTGGGAAGTAATCAAATGTAGATACAGCTTCTGAAGCTTCTACTACTGGAAAACCCGTTATATATCTAACTCTTGGTTGATAGATAAAATTAACTGCAGTGTCAGAATAAAATGTAGATGGTAGCAAACCAAAAGTAGAACCATTGTAAAACGATGGATCGACTACTAAACCTGTGTTGCTTGAGTTGACTTGAGAAAATCTTATTAAGTAATTTCCGACTAAAGCTTGTAATGGAAAACCAAGATTTACTGCTATAGAAATATCTCTAATATACAGTACAGATGTGTTGATAGCAGAAGTTTGATTTACTACTGTAGCCCATGTTTTGGAGTTATTAGAAGCTTCAGAAATAGGAAAACCGAGAGTAATTCCATATTTGTATCCACTACTACCAGCTCCTGTCAAACTATAATCTTTTGACCATTCTTTTTTGATTGGGATTTTTTGTGAAATTGTTTGAATTAAAGATCCATTATAAGCAACTTGTCCACTTCCAACAGTAATATAGTAAGGATCATTTGTAATGTCGTAAGTGATACCAAAACCCAGTGGATTTGTCTCCATGATACCAAAATATGGATATCCACTAGTTGCCATTTTTTCAAGATTATTTAGCTCAAAAATTGAAGATCCAGGTGTGTCTATATCTCCAACACCATATTTCAGTGCATCATAAATGTTACCAACTGTTTTGGTAAGTTCAGTTAATAGTTCTTCAACTTTTGATGATATTGCCATTTTAAATAATTATACTCATTTCGTTTTGCAAGTAATTTAGTAGAGGAGTAGGCAGCGTTTTTCCTGAATTTCTCCAAAAATTCACAAAGTTAGGAGACCAATCATTACTCCCAACCCAACTATCCATAATTTTCCTTACAAACATTTTTTGCGTACTATATAATTCTTGAATTGATTGGTAATTTCTTATAATTTGAGGAACCATTACTTTTGATAATTTTTCCTCAGAATATCCAAAATATCCCCTGGGTTTTCTCTCATCTATTATTTTGAAAAATACTCTTGAATTACTTATTGTTTGATCATAGATTTCAATATCAGCAATAAACTTGTAAATTTCTAAATAATAATCTTTAGAAGGAGTTGGATAAACAAAATCCAATGAAGTCTTTATTATATTTTCTGCATCAGACAAAGAAATATCTTTATATATTACAAAAGGATCACCACTAGGAGCAGAGGATGGTCTTGCCAAACTAAATACTATTTCTTCACCATCAACAGCATCAGAAGTTAAATATATTGCTCCAAAAGCATAAGCATTAGATGATTGATCTATATTTCCTAAAATATCTGTAATCTTAAAACCAAGTTCTTTTGCTGATGTTGGAAGCTGTAGATTGTTAGCACTTGTTTGACTTTTTATCAATCCTTTTCCAAATACCAATGTTTCTTCAATCATTGATATTCCAGAAGACTGCAAACTTGATAATCCATACAAGAGTTGCAGATTTCTTTCTAAGGTATTGTATGAAAGTGCGTATTCCTGAGAAGATAAAGCATAGTCAATTGAACTATAGCTTTTATCCAAAGCTACTACAAGATTATTCATTATTTCAGCTGACGCATAATTCATTGACATCTATTTGTTCCTGAAAACTAATTTATCTGTAACTGAATATCCATGATTTTCATCATTAATTTCAGATAAAGATTTTCCAACTGAAATTTGTAATATGTTTTGAATTAATCCACTGTCTATAAGAACAGGATCTAAACCAGGAGTAAAGTAAAAACTATCATCAATTTGGTTCCAAGTAGAAGTACCTGTTACCCTCCATTCTGCTTTGAATATTGGAGTGTTTTCATTATTATCAAATTGAATTTCAAGTTTTATTGGTTGAGAAGATCCAGTTGCTACATGGGAACAAGTGTAAGAAGTTAAACTTGAGTTTGTCCATTGATTGATAGAAGGTTCAGCTTCATCATCAATAATAAGTTTCACTCCACCAGAGCTTGTTATTCTAAAATCAAAAGTAGATCCTATAGAAGATTTGGTAATAAATTTTCCAACTGCAGATCCGTTTATGTAGTAGCTTTGCCCTAAACCAGAGAAGTTATTATAATCAAACTTATAGCTTGTAGTAATCAATGAGCTGTTTACTAGATTGTCAAAATCATAGTATGTTTCAGCATTCTTTAAGTACCATTTTGTTATCCATGTGGGATACTTGTCTAGTGTTACATATTTTTCAGTAACATTGTCATTGACCAAATATTTCAAATAAACATAGATATCATTAGCTCTTGGAATAAGTCTTGTTTTATCGTCACCAAAATATCTAACTGAACTTGTAAATGTCCCAGAAAGAGCAGAGTTCAATCTTAAATTATATAGCCCAGTTGAGTTATCATAATCAATACTAGTAACTAAAGTACCTGAAGATATAAATGTTCCTGTAACTGCTAAACCAGCTAGAACAGATTTGTCATAATCATTCTCATGAATAGATAAAAAAGTATTTCCACTAACACCACTTGTAGCTAATCCAACAACTCTGTTTAAAATATTTCTTGGATATATGTAAAGGTTTGCGGGCTCTGAGAGTTCTTTTGCGTTATATGAATAATATCCATCTACAACGTAATTGTTTGAAGTTCTGTTATCATTAGGTTCTGGGAGCATGAGGTTGCTGTATTTGAAATCTTTATTGAATGCACCATATATTTCATCATCTTGAGATAAGAAAACTATATATGCAGTTCCTCCTAATAAATTCCAGTTTACATCATCAAAGTATGCAAGATTTTTAGGAGTAGAAACAGTGATTGATGATTGCAAGGTTGACAATCTAAAATCATATTTCACAACATAAGGTTGATTGAAGAAAGTTCCTCCATTACCAGATATTGTCATTGCTGTTGTACTTGCTATTGAAGCTATAGTGTACCAAGTTGAAATATTTTGATAACTTGAAGAACCAAAACCAATTTGAGCATTTGGTTTGTAATCTAAGAAATTGGTGAATGTATTAAAAGTAGCATTATAAACACCACTAATTGCAGTTCCACTAACGTTAATTAATCCAGATGTTTTTTGATCATATGCTGGAGGTAGAGAGTTATTTTCAAATACAATCCAGTATGTTTCATCTTTGATTAGTTTATAGTTTAGATAGAAATAAACATCATCAAGTTTATTTTTTATTTCACTAAAGAAAACTTTTGATCCAGTAGCTAATTTTTTATTTGGAAGCCCGTCTTTATTAGTCCAAATTGAACATTGAATAAAAGCATCTGGATTTTTCCACAATGAAAGATTTTGAAGTTTTATTTTAAATGATTTGATATCTTGGGTAGCAACAGGGTTAATCTTGATTGCAAACTTAGGATAAATTACACTTTGATATCCCGCAGCAGTTTCTTGATTGATTTGTGATGTAGATGATATTTTTACTTGTTGATTGTAAATATTATCTAATCTATTGATACTATTATCAGTAGTTGTATATCCAGCATTAGAAATGACAAAAGAGTCTGATCTTAAATCCAATATATGTTTTGGAGCATATATAAGATTTTGATTTGTGCTTCCAATAGCTTCGTTTTGATTATTTATCCAATAAATATCACTGTCAGTATACTCAGTGATTGTTACTCCAAAATCATCTACACGAGAGAATTGATTAGATACTGAAGAAGTATCTGTTGTGTAAAAAGATTTTGTCAACTCATACTCAGAAATTTTTTGATTTATTTCTGTTTGAGTAATATTTGGATTACTTGTTTTTAAGGAAGCTATATAATCTGCTTTTGATATTTTTGTGTTATCTGCTGGAGCAAATTGTTTTGAAGTAATAACTTTACTACTTCCCATGGACAAGTCAGGTATTACAGCAGAAGTACCATATAGTCTATAATCTTCTATAGAATTGAATGTTCCTGCAGCATTACTAGATCTTTCAGCATCAGTTCCGTACTTAAAGTATCCATCAATGCTAAGATTTTTATTAATACGATCTTGATATTCATCATCTGAAATTAAGAACTTAGATGCATTTACAAATAAAGTCTTGTATATGAAGTTTTCATTATTGTCAGCAAACTTAATCTTAAAAGTATAGTCTTTGGATAATTTGGTTCCACTTTGATTTTGATCATTTAGATTATCAAGATTAGATTTTTGAAAATAAATTTCAAATGTAGAGTTCCTGTTTAATTTATTATTCTCGATTGATGCTCCAGAAGAATTTATGCTAGCAAAATTAATTGTTGGAGGAATATTTGCCCAATCTGAAATACTCTTTACTCCATCAATTTCCATGGGTATTTCTACTGGTTCTGTTTCATCAATATTATTTTGAATTTTAAAATTTATTTGTGAGTAGCTTATCTTTACAGTTTCTTCTAAGAGTAAATAAGTATCATTTATAACGCTTGAAACTTTTCCAATTACAATGCCATTTTCATCTAAAATGTAATCACCTGAGTTTATTTGTTTAGTGAAAAATGTGACTGAACCTATAACATTTAAGGTTCCAGCTGATATTGTAATTTTTCCTAAACCAACAAAAAGTTGACTATTAGATTTGAGCAAATTAACTGTTGGTACTTTTAATAAGTTGTGTAATAGTTTTGCATTTCTTGTGTTGGAAAAATTATTTGCTAAAATTGTAGTATTTTTACCAAAACTAAAATTTACAAAGCTAGGTATAGTTGCAGATGAAGGAACATCCAAGATACCAGAATACTTGTCATTTCTTATTGTTGTGACTGTTTCTAAGAGTTTTGGAAGAATATAATTTCCAACATAGTAATCTCCAACAGGTGGGATTGCAAAATTTTCACTCTCATTTTTTATATAAATGACTGAAGAATTGTTACCATATATAGAACCAGAAAGACTAATACCTACTCCAGAATTTTGATTTGATGGATATGAAGCTAAAACTTTTGCAACAACATCATAATCAGATGTAACACTTGGATAATTTTCATAATCATCTAGATTACTTGGAAGTGCATCTAGTGGTTGTGCTTTTCCAACAAAACAAGTAATGACAGATTTACCATTCTCGTAGTCATTACCATAATTTTTAGCAGCAATAATTATTGGATAAAATTCATCTTTTTCTAAATTTATTACATTCGATAAGGAGTTAGAGTTTCCAATAGAAGAAATGTCAAATACTTCAGGATAAAGATATCTGAAACTTTCTTGATTACTTACATTGTCTCCATCATAAAATTCTAATCCTGATTTATTTTTTGAAAATAAATAAATATTAGTATCATTTACTCCAGTCTTATCAAATGTAAGTTGACTTGAAAGAGTTTTTTCAAAATAATTTTTTCTGTTGTAAATAAACCAAGAGGTATTTAATGAAGAATTGTTATAAGTAAGTGCTGTTCCAGAAGAATAAGTTGGGTAGTTGGTTTTGAATGTAAGATCATGTGTGTTCCAATAAAATCCAAGGTGAAACCAATATCCATCATTCCATGTTGTAGAAGGTAACTTTACTTTGAGCAGATAGTGATTTCTATTTCTACCTGTTGTTGCTCCAGTTGATGAGACTTCAGATATAGAGTAAGCCAAGGAAGATAAAGCAATTCCACTCATACTTCCAGCTAATGAAAAAGTACTTCCAACTCCAGCTGTTTTTAAATAAATATGTGAGTAAATTCCCAAATCAATTGGAGTATTTGTGTAAGGGTTTATCTTTTGAATACCGTCAAAATAACTCTTTGGTATGATCAAATGAGCTTCATTAGCAGAGGATGAACCTGAGTTATTTTTGACTGAAATCCATCTAGAAGAGTTGAATAAATTTACTTGTGTATACCCAGTTCCTGTGTATCTAACAGGGTATGAGAAATTACTTCTAGACTGCCCTGATCCTGGTTCTGAGTTGATATTGTAAATTATATATCCAGTATTTGCTGTTCCAGAAGCTGTAAATGGTGGAATGTAGTTTGACCAAGCATTATAGTCTAATACTTCCCAACCTTCAGGTGTTGGAGGATTATAAGTTTGAGCAGTCCATCCTCCAGTGTTAGCAAAACCTGATAAGGTTTTGTCTACTGCATATTTTCCACCTTGAAAACCAAAAAGAACTGGATCAACTTCATTGTAAGATTGAAATGGTGATTGATTTACTCCAAGATTATTTTTAAGAGATAAATCATAATCATGAAATATTGTTGATCCTCTAAATTTGACAACAGTTCTTTCAAGCTCTGAAAATAATCCTCTATTAAAAGAAAAATCTCCAATCAAATTTTTGTAAGCGTATTTTGCTTTACCAAATTGATTAATTAAGAATTCTAATCCTTTTCTGGTTATCAGGCTCATTTTTATTAACTGTATGCTGTGGTAGGTACATTATCTGGACCGTATTGAGTTTGTTTTACAAGTTCCTTAGCTGTAACAGTAACTGTTCCGCTTCTGTACAGCTGCTTATTTGTAGCATCATCAGAAGGTTTGTTGTCATTACAAATGACATCATACAAAAATCTTACAGGTTCGATGTTGTCACTAATCATTCTTTGTATATTTGACAATTGAGAAGAGCTCAAACCAGATACTGTAGTACCAGTACCAACATCATTGTAAAGTCTTAAGAATGCTTCTGCTGCTAAATTTGAAGGTTGTATTGTTGGTACTGCTATTGATGATGGGTGTGTTTGCTGCCAAAGTGTAGAGAATTCACTATTTACAGTACTAACATACGATGACAATAATGAACTATGATCGATAGTAAAATGTTGAGGTGTCAATGAGCTTTTTCCACATATAGGACATAGCTCAACTACCCACATTCTTCTATGTTTTCTGAGAATGGATAAAATAATTCTTGTGGCTTCTTGAGTAATTCTTTCAGCAAGTGCAATATTATCTCCACCAGCATTGATTTCTACAGTAATATTATGCTCATATTCCTGAAGTCCTAATGCAATATCTTTCAGAGAAGATGAACCACCTTTGATAGCGATAGAAAGAGCATTAGGTTTTACTCCTACGTCTCCAATATAAAAACCAGTAACAGGTCTATCATAAACAACAGCCTGACCGTTATTATTTTTAGGAAACTCGTGAAAAAGTATTCCTTGCATTGTGTCATAAACTCTTTCTAACATTTATTTTTACTTATTGATTTGGACCTTTAGATCTCTTGCCTTCAGCTGGATTTGCTGGCATTCCTCTAAGTGTGCTTCTAACAAATCTATCTCCTCTAAGATTTCTTTGTCCAAATAATCTTAATTCCCCATTCTGTATTCTAACTAATTCGTTTTGAGCAAAATCAAATCTAACTTTTTGAGCATCAGAATATTGAGGTTCTGCACCTTGTAATGCTTGCATGTAATACATTTGGGCAGCTAATATTGCACAAATTACAGGAATAGGGTGGGGATATGAAACTTCTCCACCAAGATTAACTTGCTTGAGAGGAACATCATATTGTGTTCCTAGATTAGCATCAATTTGATCAGATGCTTGCTTTATGAAAAAATCCAAGTTTACATTACTTGCTGTTTCAGGAGTTGGATTTCTAAAATTTGGAGTTGGATTACTGCCTTCAGTTACAACATTTGGAGGAAGATACTGCTTAACATCTTCAGTAGTACAATAGGATCTTGCCATAGTTTACTGCCCTTTAGGTTGAAGATAGTTTGGTTTGTAATCAATACCTTCATCCTCACCAATAAGTTTTAATTCCACTGCTTTTTTTCTTGGTATCAGGGTAAAGACATTTTTTTGTTCTAGGTCGTTAGCTGATGTTGCTCCTGAATTTACAAATCTAGGAAAATCAATATCGAGGTCTCTGTATCCACCAATTTTTGCATTGAAAACTTCTACTGCATCAGGAGCAAATATACTTCCTTGCAATTTATTCAACTCATCATTAGCTCTGCTACTGACATTGGTAGCCATTACAAAACCATTGTTTTTATGAGCAAACTCACATGCTTTATCTAATGAAAGACCTGGTGGAACTCTTTGTGTGAGTTTATAAATATAAAGTTCTTGTTTCCCTGAACAGATATATGTTTGACCAGGGACAACATTTACATCCATCTTCTGTTGTTTAGCTAATTGGTATGCTCTTAAACCAACATTTACATCATTGGAAAGAATGCCTATAAGGTCAAGTCCGTTGATGATTGCTGCTGTTAAAATTGATTTAATAGTTGAATTAAGATAAGCAACATTAGAAAAACTTTTTTCAGCATCTATAAAAATACACATATCAGCTCTAAGGACATTTTTTCTTAGAGCTGTACATTGTTTTGAAATGGAGTACCATGATCTTTCCATATATAAAAATTACTGGAAAAGACTTCTGATTACCTATCTTTTATTACCGCAATCAGGACAGAACTTTTCCATTCCAGGAAATTTAAAACCACATTCAGTGCAGAATTTTGGAAGTTGAGCAGTTCCACACTTCAAACAGAATTTTGCATCAAGTGGTAAAGCATACAAACAATTCTCATTTGCACAACGTTTCATTTGATGATTTTCAGCTTTTCTGCGTTCAGCAGTGCCATCCATTTCATCAAGTTCAGATATTAAGTCTGCAATACTTACACTGTTGGGAACAATGTTTGTTTGATTTTGAGGTATGTGCTCTTTTGCTTCTTCCAAATCAAGATCAAATGTCTTCGTATTTGGCTGTTTTTCTGCCCATTTTTGAAATTGTGGACTGTCAAAAACACTTTGCTTAGGATCAGCACAAACATCACCTAAATCATTGATTTTCAGTTCAATTTCTTGATCTGCCATCTGCATCTCATCCCCAAGTACAGTGTGTCCAAATTTATTTACTTTTGGCTTGGGGAGATCTTCACGATGGGGGTTAGTGAAAGAATGTCTTAATGTCTTGATCTGCTCTTCGTCCATAAGACCATTATACTATTTAGTATTCTTTTTGTCTTCTCTTCTTTCGTATTTGAAGCTAACTACCTCAAATGAATTTCCTTCAGGAGCATCACCAGTAGCAAAGTCCGATGTGCTATCTGAATGATTTTCAACAGCTTGCAATATTTTTGACATGAGTTGGGTGTCAGGAATAGGACCATTATGTTTTGCTTTTATTTCGACTGCAAAACTATGAACAGTTCCGTCATCAGAAGTTTGAACAACATTTACTTTTGGTTTTGCAAAAGTTTCAATCTGTGGATAAGCATCCATGGAATTGATTGTGTTGTTAATATCCTGTCCTAGCATAGGATTAACCTGAGCAACTTTCTTCTTAGCTGATCTAAGAGCTTGTATGATTTTTTCCATTATATCCTCTCATTTTGTTTTCTGATTTCTTACACCCATTATTAAGGGAGAATCATATATATAGTAATTACATTAATATTAACATATTAATTTAAATTTTAAAATTTTAAATTTAAGAATTAAGTATATTACTTAAAATTTAAAATTTTAAAATTTAAGTAATTAAGCAAAATCTATGACGAAGTACCAATATTCCAAATGTATCTGAAGAATCTTGATCTTCCTCCTGGCATGTTGTATTCTGGAACTACTAAACTTCTTACTCCTGGGTATCTTGCAATTGGTAGTTTTTCCAACATCTTGTCAAAGTCATCTTTATACATTTGAGCAACACTTTTCAGATTTTCAATAAATGAAGCGTCAGGATCTTCAATAAGTAATCTTCTTTGTCTATTTGTCAATGATAAAATCAATCCTCTTATCAAATAATATGCAGCACCGTAAACAATAGCTGGATCATAATAATATGGTACACTTGAAACATATTGATATTTAGAAGCACCTGGCATAGCATTCACTGTTTGTAAAGCCATATTTAGAGCACTATTCATCTGTTGACTTGTAAACATTTTCACATTATAGGAAGCAAGAACTGTATCATATGACTGAATCGAAACTGGAGATCCGTTTGAATCTACAAAATATAGGTTACCTTTGTAATCATATTTTACTACTAATCCATTTGCATAGTTATTTCCACCAGAGTACGGTGTTTGAATTCCATCTCTATTGAAAATAATTGGATCGTATGATGCATTTATTGTTCTGTAAACTGGAGTTGATTCTGAAAGTTGAATCATTGGGTCTCTGTCACCCTGTTCAGAATATCCACTTATTCTAATATCTGGTCTTGGAAAATAATTCCAATAAGGGAATGCTACTGAAGCTTCTGTTCTAGATTTTCTAAAGACTACTTCTTCATCGTAAACTGGAATATTCAGTAAGTGTTCTAACTCAAATCTTAAACTTGATTTGATAAGTAGTTCATCTCCCAATATTGGAGCACTAGTTGAAAGTACTGTTCCTGAATCATTTACTTCTTGAATTCTGTAATATTGAGAAGGTGTTCCACTTGTGTCCACATATTCATTACATGGCCATAGAACAGTGTCTGTAGTTACATATTCACCGTCAAAATAATCACTTTTTTGTACTTTGTAAAATCTAACACCTGTTGAAGTTGTTCTCTCCCACTCTATGTAAACACCAGGATTACTACTATTTGTGTTGTAGTAAACCAAAGGGCTAGTTGTGTATGATAAAGCTTGTATTTCTTCAGACATTTGTTTCCTCATAAAAAATAAGGCTACCCAATGGATAGCCTAAGATTTATGTCCATTCACTAGGATTTTTCTAAACTCTTCTTACCCCACCCTTGTCTCCATCTGTTTCAAGATCGATAATATCTGCTACACCATCTTCAAAATCACTTGGAGTATCTAAGTAGTTGAAGTCAGCTCCAGCTACTCTTTGATCTCTATTGTAGTTAGTCATCTCAACCTTTGATACTGAAGTACCGTTTTGTCCAATTGATGGTGCTTCTGCAACATATGCTCTTCCTCTAGTAGTATCTCCAGAAACTGAGACACTTTCTTGCATATTTTTATATTGACTTAAAAGCTGACCAACAAGATTTGGATTTTGTTGAACTCTGTCTGCAAATTCTTCAACAGACAATTCATCTCCTCTTAACTGAGCTTGGGTTTGAGCAATATCTAAAGCAGTAGCATATGAAAGTGAATCATTTGCATAGCCAGCAGTTGAAATTGTGCCGTCCTTGTTCACTCCACCCTTTTCTGCATCAATTTGCTCTGCTTCATATGTCTTGCCATCAACATCAACTGTAGAAAGATTTGAATTTTGTTGCTGTCTCATCAACTCTTTCTTTTCCTTTACAGCAGCTTTTTCTTCAATAGCTTCAAATTCAGCAGCAGTGATTTGTCTTAAAAAGCCCATTCTAAGTGAACTTCTCAAATCTTTTGAAGACTTAATTACTTTAGCATCTTCCCATGTAAGATCGATAGCTTGCAATGGTTCAAAATGCAATCTAATATCACTAATGTAATGTGGTCCAAGAGTAACATTTCTAATGATAAATGATTCTGGTTCTTGTGTTGATTCGTTCATATTATTCCTTCCTTCTTACAGGCAATGATGTAACTCCATCTAATCCTTCCTTACCTGTCCAAATTTCATTAGATTTTGCTTCTCTTGAATTTGGATCATAAGATTTTTTCCTAACACCTTTTTGATCTTTCATAAAATCTGCCATTTCTTTTCTTTTAGTTGTTGTGCCAAATTGCTTTTCTTTAGCAGTCAAACCTTCAGTAACTGTAAATGAATTGAAAATTCTTTTCGCAGTACCATTGCCACAAGGACAAGGAATTTCTGAGCTGTATTCACTAATTGAAAAAGAAATTACATAGGATTTAGGTTCATCTGTACAATTGCAAACATATTCATACCTTGGCATTTTTGCTTCTCAATCTCTATGTGTTACAGGTATTTGTACAATAAAAACAGAATTACTATAAAGGAGAAAATAATGAGTTCAGAAATTTCTGATGCTGCAGCAACCGAAAAAATGTACTGTGTTAAGTGCAGAACTATGGTTATGGTTGTAGCTCCAAAAAGAATTGTTATGAAGAGCAGCAGACATGCTTTACAGGGCAAATGTCCACATTGCACTACATCAACATATAAAATCACAGCTAAAGTTGACTAATTATGAATTTCACTTTTGACGGAAATATTTACGAAAATAATAATTCTAGCAAAGATTTAAAATCAGATCAGAAATTTAATTTTTCTGGTCTGATTTACGAATCTACTATTAGAACTGCTGGAGGACCATTGCCATTTGAAGCTGATGCAAGAAAGTTTATGGCTATGAATCCTGCTCAAAGATCTGATTATTTACTAAATGTTTTAGCTAAAAGACCTCAAAGTGATGTTCAAGATTTTATGAACACTTGGTCGGAATTAGAGAAAAATAAACCATCTGATCCTTCTTCACCTGATAAGAAAGAAAAGAAAGGTTTAGATCAAGCATTAGATGCTGTTCAAACAATTTCAGCAAAACCAGCAGGTGTTGACGATCTTGCAAAAACATTAGAATGTAGATATTACGTTATTCAAAGATTAAAGTCCCAGATTGATACACAGAAGATCGGTCAATATTTCACAGAGTTAGCAAGTAAATTAAATATTACTGAAGATAAAATATGTGCTATCCTAAATAGAGGTGCTGATATAGCAAATGCCTCTGGAGCAAGGGTAGAAGATGTTTTAGATTTTGTTGTTGCAGGTTATGAAAAAATTAGATCTTTTAATATATTAGATCAATTGCTCACAAGAGCTCAACAAGTATCTGAAAACAATAGAACAGTTCCTGTATTCAAATTATTACTAAAAGCTGTCAAGGGTCAAAAAGCTAACACTAGAGCTTACTTGATGACAATAAAAGATCCTCAACAGATGATCATTTTTAATGAACTTATGACTATGGCTCAAGCTGGTCCTGTTGAAAATATGGAACAATTAAGAAGAAGTTATCAGGCTTCTCTTGATAAAATGACTAAGCAAACAGAAATATACTACAGAAGAATAAAAGTATATAACATGTTTAAAGCTGAAGTTTCTAACTATGGTTTAGCTCATGTAATGCAACAACTTGGTAGCTTATTTAAGTTATTTCAAAGAACTGGTTTTCTTGATATAATTACTAACATTTATTATGATATGAGAGCTGGAGAGTTAGCAAGACAAGCTTTACTAACTCCTATTACAAGAGATCCAGCTCCAGTGGCTGAAAATCAATCCGGGTCATTTAACTCTTTCTCATCAGGTTTTAGAACTCCGATGGGGCATTCAGGAGCAAAGTTTGTAAAAATTGCTCAATCTACTAACCCATCATTAGCTCAAGCTTCATTAGGGCAAAATGTAAATTACACTAGTCCATCTGGTTTATTTAAGGATATTGTAGCTGGCTTACAAAGTATAATAGTCTTACTAAAAGCTGATTCAAAATTTGCTATGTTTGTCCCTGTTGTTCAAGGTGTTATTAATATCTTCAATAATTTTAATGACAATACAACATTGGATGATGTCATTAAATCATTGTCAAATTTTCAAAATAGTGTCAAATTAAGTGAAAACCTAAACGAAAGTTATATCAAAACTTCTCAAAGTGATGAAAATAGCAATATAAGATTAGCTGCAGGACCTTTGGCTGGAGGATTGACAGCAATTTTTAGAGCTTGGCTTACAAATGAACTTTCTCTTTTAGCCAATGATCCAGCTTATGCTACTAAATGGATATTGACACTATTAAATTTCATAATTTCTATTGTCAGAACATATGGAAGTTTTTTCTGGGGAAAAACATTACAAAGAGATCCAATGTTTTTTGATGCACAAGGAAAATTCTTACAAAATTCTCCAGCTGCTATTGCATATACTCAAACATTGACAGAAGCTGGTTATTCAAACGATCAGATAAATGCAATGATTACTTTTAAGCAAACAAGAGCAATTATCAAGGAAAAAGTCAAAAACTACGAAACTAAAATCAAGGATGTTTTAGAAGTATCTGTCCAAACTGGAGCTAATACTACTACTGAAGTTCCATTGAAAAACACAGACAATATCAAGAAAATATACAATGGTTTTATTGCAGAACTTCGTGGAGCAATTGTTCAATTTGATAAAGAGTTAGACTTTCTTAGAAATATTGCATCAGAAGGGCAAATGCAACAGACAAATCAAGTTGCTTTAAACTTAATTACACAGCATTTAAGAGAAGCTGAAGCAGATTTGCAAGATATGAAAAATCTTCTTGGAAGATATTATTCATTTGATATGATTATTCAAAATGTCATCAAGAAAATGAGATTGACAAAATTACTCAAACCTCTCATGAGTAAAATAATGAAGTTCAAGACTGTAGGTATTAGTACTGCTGCGCTTATTTCAGATCCTCAAGGTATTATGCCTATTTTGAATAAGATTAGACAATTGGAATTAGATAATATTGCTAAAATGAAAGCTGACTTAGCAGCTAAGAAAAGACAATTGCCTCAAAATACTTACATTTAGGAATAAATTATGGTTCCAGGATTTATCGCTACCCCAGTTTCTACTCCCAATACTATTACATCAGATTTGACACCTGACCATTTTAAGTTTAATAATGGAAGAATTCTAAAAGAAATAGATAAACTTAAAAATCAGCCTGGAGTTATAATTAGGGGGTTTGACGGAAAAAATTATAAAGTCGAAGATTATATTAAAATGCTTCAAGGGCAAGCTTATACTCTTTCAACAGTTGGACCTAATGTAGAACAAAGTCCTGGAATTGAGTTAGAATCAATTCCTCAATCTGAAGAATCAAAACAAACATTTCTTGAACAAGAAATAGCTTCATTACAAGGTCAAATTTTAGAAGCTGAAAATAATCTTGAATTGATAGACACTTATGTTTTGGAATTGTTGACAGGAAAAGAATTTAGAGAGTTCAGACCTGCAAATAACAATAATAAGTTTATTAAGTTATCTGAAAAAGAAACAACAAAGACATTTGAAGAAAAAGAAGTCCTTGAACCTGTCAAAGATTATTTCAATTATTTGTATGAAGAAACTCCAGGGTCTCCTAATATGGGAGATTACATGACCGAAAAATATACTTCTAAAAATCCAAAATTCAAAATTATTAAAAAATAATCGTACAACATTTTTATGTCCAATAAAGAATTAGATTTTATTTCATATAATAAAATAACGTCTAAGTCTGATGCCTTTGTTATATCTGAGGAATTGAACTGTTTTGTTCAATATTTACCATCTACTCGTGCTACTTCTTACAATATAAAGAAAGAACAACACACAGCTGGAACAACAGCAGATTTTCAAGACTATAGTATTCCCGATGTATCTTTAAAGATTAGTCCAAAAAGATTACGTCGAATTAATCCATTTAATAAAAATACTTCTGAAAGTTTACTTCTCAATAAATTTAATACTGATCCAGACATAATCTATCCAACAGTAGTCAAAGAAATAAGACAAAAAGAAGTAGATTATTCTCATTTGATGCTTAATCCAGATCAACTTGAGTTCTTGAAAGCATTGCAAAACATTAGAAATTTCAATGTTAAAGAAAATGACAACAAGCTAAACATTGAAGAATTCTCAGTTATTGATGAGAAAATAGCCAGTTCTTCATTTGAATTAGATCCAAGATATTCAGAACTTATTGTTGGTAAAGCAAGTGGCAATTTAGGTTCTTATGCAGAAGAATTAGTTACTCAAACACCAGAAGATAATCAAATACAAGACTATATAAAGAAATTTGGATTTAATCCAAATGATGTTACAGTAAAAAAAAAGTTTGAAGTAAGGACAGGTAATTCAAAAGACAGATCTGATGTGAACGATTATTTACAAGTTGTGAATAATAATGTTGTAAATGATAGTCCAAGAACTAATATAGTCAATAACCTTAGTTCACAAAATAAAAACGATTATAACTTCTTGAACGTTACTGTGAATAAATCCAGTGGCAATTTGTCTTATATTAGAAATGCTCAAACAAATAATTACAGACATGAACTTAATTTCTCAAACAACTCAGAAGTACACAATTATAGATCCGAAATAAAAGTTTCTAATAATAATCTTCCAAAAGATCTTAATTTAGATGATATTCACAAAAAACTACTAGATGGTCTAAATCAAACTTCATCTAAAAATGAATTTAATTATTTCACTGAAGTAAAGAGTGCTAAAAATTATAACATCTTTGAGTTTAAAGACATTCTCAACTTGACTGAGAAAGTTTCAAACAATACAAATTATGTAAGTCTGTCAACCTACTACGATCATTACAGAACCATAAATAATAATTACAATCAAGTAAAAAACGATTTGAATTTTATTAATAATCAAGTAGATTATTTGACAAAGATAAATTTTAATAATAAAAATACGATAAATAAACTATACAACACTCAAAATACTTATAGAAATAGTATTTTGAACATGATCAATAACATCACAAAAGTTCAAAAATTAGTTTACAACGAAAATGATCTTAATTTCAAAGCAGGTCTTATCAAAACAATTACAAACTTGAATAGGACTAATACTTATCAAATTACACAGCTAAGAGAACAACTAAATCTTGCAAATATCAATATGACATTCATGAACCAAAGAATGTTTAGATATGAAGTTAGTAAAATTGAACAAACTAAAAAAGAATTAAATAATATACTAAATGTTTTTGATGAGAATGGTTTAGTATCCAACACTTTTATCAATAAACTTAGTAGCACATTTAAAGATAGAAATTTTATCGAATTGTTAGATTTATCAATTGATGAGAAGCATGTTCAAAATATAACTTATCTTTTGAAGCAAAGCACAGCAAATATACATGCAGTCAAAAATGTAATTGATTTAGTCAATTTGTCTAAAGAGAATAATTTTCAGATAGAAAAATTCAACTCTAACAGCATATCTAATATTAATAAAATTCTAAACTTGACAAAAAATACAAACAACTTGCTGTCCACTAATAAGACATCTCAGAACATTTTTGTAAGTAATCAAGAAAATTTATCTCAAGAGCAGATAAACAAAATACAACAAAACCAAAATATTCTCAAGAATATAAACTTGTCTCAATTTACCAATTCAATAAATACGCTTACATCTTATTCATCACAAGAAATCAACAATGCTATTAACTTAGTAAATGTCCTAAGTAAAGATATCAAGTTGTCTAATATTAATTTGACATCAAACGATTTGAAATCACTTAATTTAATTACTGAAAAAATAGAAAAAAATAGTTTGACTGTAAAGAAAATTTCAAGATTGAGCAATGTCAATATAGAAGATATTGAACAAATATCTGAAAATACAAACGTTCAACAAGAAACTATAAATAAGATCAATTTACTTTCTTCTAAATTTCAAAAGATCAGTAATCAATTCAGTGTTTCTAATAAAGAAATAAAGCAAACCATCAATAATACAAATGTTTCTGAAAATAAAAATTCATATAGAGTTGCTCAGAATGTTCAACTAACAAATCAGCAAGTTAGAAATTTACTAAACTTGAGCCAAACATATAATCAAAAAACTACATTACTACAAAATATTTCAGAAATAAATGTTTCAAATTTAAGAAACATACAAAACATTTCAAACAATACAGATTTAATTGAAAAGATAAATTTTGTTTCAAACAATCTACATGAATACAAGACTAAGTTATCCAGTGAAAATATATATCAAATTTTTCAAAATTTAAATGTTTTCACTGAGAATAAATCTGAGATAAAGAAAATTAGCAGAGTAATCAATAATAGAGTAGTTCAAAATTTGGATCAATCTTTTGTTGACAATGTAAGTATTTTTCAAACCAAGATAAGTAATTTTGCAGACAAGTCGAAATTGAAAGAGACTATTGAAAATCTGAATATTACAACTAAGAATGTTAATAATATTTTCTCCACAACTAAACTGTCTCAAATAATTAGGAAGACAGATCTTAAAGAAAATATTGAACAGATCAATATTTTTGAAAGTGGAAAAAATTCTACTGTTATCAATAAATATAGTTTTGAGAGTAATAAAAAGAACATAAAGAATTTATATTCTGAATTAAATCTTGTCAATGAAACAAAGATAGAAAAGCGAACAAGCCAAAATATCAGTCAAATATATAATGAGCTAAATCAAACTACAAAAGATATAAAAACTGAAATCAAAAGTCTTATCAGAGATCAAAGAAATATTGTCAGATCCACTAACAACTTTGTCAAAGCTGTTTCCAAATCTCAAAACCTTGGACAGCAGAATTTATATGACTTCTTGAACTTTAGTAACTATAGTTCTGTAAATAAAACATCTAATGCAATAAAGTATGGAGATTATAATCAAGTATATAATCTTCTTAATATTACAAAATTTGAGCAAAACAAAGATTTTACTAAGTCTGTCAAAAGAGTTGTCAATGAAACTATTAGATTGACAAAAAAGACTGAAAATATAAGTTTTGATATTCACAAAGTTAGTAATGAAAAAGTTTACAGAGTAATTAATAATTTCAAGTCTACTACTAATAACTATCATGAACAAAGGGAAGTAGAGCAAAAACAAGAGAAATTAATAGAGAAGAAAGTTGATCAACTTCTCACTAACAAGATTGAAACTGTAACTAATAGTCTTGTTAAAAATGTTCTAACTAAAAATGAGTTCGACAGTATCAAGAGAGATATTGTTTACGAGATACTCAAGATCCAAAACAGCACAGATGAAAAGATAGAACAAATCAAAAGAGAAACCCAGCAAACTGTACAAAATATGTTAGAAAAATTCCTGAGAAGTTAAAATGGCACTATACAAAATTGATAGAAGTAGAAATGTTGGATTTGTAGGCAAATTTAAATTTAACTATCAGTTTATATATGGTGATTCCAGACTTGTAAATTATCAAGGCAAAGTCACTGGAATTGGTAAAGTAAACACAGGTGCATATGTTGGTTTTTTTTATGGCCCAGAAGTTTTTGAAGCTGAAATTGCAACAGCTTGGCCTGGTGGTGATATAAGAAAAATTAATGATCATCCAGAATTTGATGGCGGGCCTATCAAATTTGGAACTTATTTGGTGGATGGAGTAAATAAAAAAGCTACTTCGTCACTTTTAATTAGGATAAAAGTTGGACAAATAAGTGAAACATTTCCTATATTTATTGACACTATAGATTTTGACCCTGATGGAAAAACTATTGGAATATCAGCTGGTTCAGTTGAAGGTTATGTATTCTACGGACATCCATACAATGAGTTTGTTGATATACAAGAATACTATCCGTCTGAAAATTATTTTATAACGTCACCAGTTTGCCCTGACAATGAAAATGAATACTGGAAAAATAAAGAATTAGATTCTAAAACAGTAAGACAGTGGCCAAAATACACAACATTAAATTGGTTTGAAACTCATGACCCGACTAAAAAAGGTCAAGCTGGTTATTCAATTAGAGTTACGAACAACAAAGGGACAAAAGTATACTCAAAAAATTATATAACTAATCCACCTGTTTTTTCAACTAGTTATACAGTTAGAAAAATTCTAAATGCATTTACAGGAACAATAGCAAGTAGTGGATACATTTCTGTATCTTCTAATGTTCCTTTTTCTGCAACTGATGGTTACAGAAAAGCAATCACCTCAAAAGCTTCTTCTGATCCAGAAAACTTTGAGATAAAACCTGTTACAGATAAAGATTATGAGCCAGTTAAGTCACAAGCAAGAATAAATGTCCTGACAGAGGCTTCAAGAAAAGCAACTTTTCATTCTGAAATTTATGATTGGAAAAATGCTCACACAGATGACTTAACTGCATATATAGTTGGATTTGGAAGTAAAGGTGAAACAGCTTATTACGAAAATTCAAGATATGCCCTGCCTTCTTATGTTACTGTAAACACAAAGTCAGGAGTAATTTCTGCAAAAGATCAAACTTTTAGATTTTATGATGGTACTTATTCAGCTAAAACTTATGCCCTAAATCCTTCATTCCTTGAAGAATTTGATAGTAATACAATTTATTATGATTCAAGACAAAAATGGATATATGGTATGATAGATGGGAATTTATCCAATGATATATATGATGATTTGGAAAGTCCATCTAAACATTATGATTTTCCTGATTATTGGGTTAGATCTGGTAATGGATGTAGAAATTTAAATGAACTTGCTCAAATAATGACTATAGATGAGAATGATCTTCCAAGTGGATCAAACTCTATACCTATTCCATTAAAAGGTTGGAAGTTCAATGCCCTTAGTCTTTATCAGAAACCTAATTTATTAATTGAGGGCACTGGCAACATAAGAGACTTTACCGGAACTGAGAGTGAACCTCATCCATATGGTGAACAAAATTTATCTGGTTATAGATATTTAGATATTCAAATTAAATCAAAAAATCAATCACAGACAGGAAATTTTGTAATACATGAAATATCTAAAGGTCCAACAGTTCAAGGATCATCATCAAATATAAATAAAAAATCTTGGACAGTAACAAGTTCTTCTGCAAGTTTTGAAAACATCAGATTAGATTTATGTAATCCAGATAACAAAAACGATGTAGTTGATAATCAAGACTCACCGTATCCAAGACTTAATACTTACAGCACACTAAAACCTAAAAAATCTTTGTTTTTGGGATATTTAGCAAAAGAAAATAAGCCTTTAGATGAGTTATTAGAAACAAAGGAGACTAAAACTTCAACATCTAAAACTTGGATAAATGATAGCATAAAACAGCAAATAAAAAATGCTGGAACATTATATTTGGTCAATTCAAATGATCAGGTAGTTGATTATTTTGAAGTCAATATATCAAAATTCCCTCCAACAGGGACTGGAACAAATTTGATCTATGGAAAACCTAGAATTGGAAATGGAAAAATCAAATTGTCAAGATTTTGGAATGGAGATTTTGCCAATACACCAGAGTATAGAAAAGAAATTTTCATAAAATTAGTTAATAATGATATTACAAAAGGGAAAACTATTTTTCAAATTTTAAATCAGAATGAGAATGGTATGTTCCCTGATGAATTTGAAATATATGATTATGATCCAGGTTATCCAGACACATCTGAAGTGATATCAAAAACTACTGCAAATTTTTCAGATGGCAGTATGTATATGTTTATCAATTCAATAAAATCTTTAGAAAGCAATGAGATTTTGCCTTATGATGCTGTTGAAATTGAAGATACAGTAAAAAATATAAAGAAAAAATATAGAATTGTTTCATATAACAATGAACTCTCAGATACTGGAAAAGTTTATTTCATAGTAGAAATTCCTGCTGATTATAATAGCTCAATAATATTTTCAGCAGGTTCAAATATTAGATTATGTTTTTATGCAGATAGAACTGATGATGTTTTCAATACAATTATAGTCAAGATTGATAAGCTTGAAAAGTTAGGTAATGAATATAAGGCAACATTGCAGTATGTCAAAATTGATAAAAATAGTGACCCAATTTACGAAGGAATACCTACTAAAAAATCAAATGGGCAAACCTTTTACTTGTCAAATAATGCACCTGTAATTTCAGTTAATCCTATTAGAACAAATGAATATACTTTTCCTATTGACACATTAATATATTTTAACTTGGCAAGTTCACCATCGCAAAATGAAATAAATGCCATAGATGATTTTCCAGAAGATGAAATTAGCAATGGTCCTTATTACGGAGTTTCAAGAATCTCTAAAATAGAGTTAGATAATGATCAACTAGAATTGGGTCAAATAACTTTAGTTAGAGATAATTCATTATCAAATATTATTTCTTCAGGTGATAATAATAGTTTTATAGAAAAAACTAAGTTTAATGCATCAAGTACAACTGAAACTACATATTATACTAGAAGATATTGGCAACAAAATACTGATGGTAGAGATGAAGAAGAAGGAGACATTACTTGGCAAAATACAGTAACTCCAAATGTGAATTACTGGACTTTATTTCCCAAAACTATAAGTGGTTTATGTGATGATATCAACGCTAAAGACAACTACATAAATCCTTCCTGGCTTGATCCTAATAACTCTAGTGTAGAAATAATTAGACATCCTGGATGGATAGCAAAAAAAGTAGATAAATCTTTCGCAACTGATCCTATTACAGGTGATCGTATTTATGGAAATAAATTAGACCCAGATTACTTAAATTCAGACACTGGCTATGCAACCTGGGTATACGGAAATGGATTATTAGCTCTTCCTAGTGGGTCCAATACTGGAAGCGGCACTTTATTCAAAAAAGCTATAGATATCAACTTTAATGATTTACAGAATATATTAGCACAAACTATATTTCATAGAATAAATGGAAATTTTCCACCAGGAAAGCCTGATTTATTTGGTAATACATCTTTAAGAAATGAAGATGGAACAGAACAAGAATCTACATTACATCTAAGAGGAGGTTTGATAATAAGAGGTCCAGCAAATGGCCTAATACTTCCACCAAAACAGTCAACACCAGAGGAATTAAGAAAAGCAACTTTATATCAAAAAGTCACTCCAAATGATGAGTTTAGAGGAAGTGATGAAACAGATATAAAAGGTTATTACGAAACAGCTTCTCCTTTTGGAAAAAACAAAACTGACAATTACATACATGTAGAAGCAACAGAAAATTTTGCTACTTCAGGTGATGTAAATAGCTCTAATAGAAATTTCTCTCAAGCAAAAAGAGAAAGAGCATCATTCAAGCCTGGTGTTGAAAAGAAAGTTGCAGTCACCTCTGTTTCAGTAGTTGAAACAGGATTTGAACATTCTTTACTTTTTGCTTACAATGTTCCAAGCAAAACTCCATATGAAACAGTTGTTATATCTACTGACTCATTTTTTGATCCATTTTATGAAAAAAATCCAGTTGGTTTCAAAGTAAGTTCTGGTACTGGACAAACAATCAAAGGAGCTTATCCTTTCTTATTGTCATCTGAATTAAAGAGAAATAAATTACTAATTCCACACTCTTTTGTATTGACAGAATTTGACACATCAAGTACTTATGAAAAATCAAGCTCTTACAAATCAATAATCGGTGCAAATTTAAACTTTAGAGATAAAGATACATGGTATCCAGTTCAAGGTGGAAATGTTGATACAAAATTAGATTTCAACAAGTACACAACTATTTTTGAAAAAACTAAATTCAATAGTTTTTGTTTGTCAGATTATTCTCCACAAATTTACACTGTAGGGTATGCAGATCCTGGAGCTTTAATTTTACAAACAACCCATTTGACAATGTCAAATGTCAACTCTTCAAACACTGATAAAGTTCTTCATATTGATGGTAAAGTCCCAACTGACGTAGCTCAATTTAGATTGTTTGAACCTATCACTACTGTTGGAACAGCATCAACTGCTTTTGCAAGTGTATGTCAAATAAAATCCAACGAATTGATTGTTTCTTATAGCCTAGAAGAAGAACCAAGAAAAATATTCTATAGAATTGTTTCAAACAATCAAGTACAAGCAAAAAATCTACTATTAGATTTAGATGATCTTTCAGGAAATGTGTTGAATGCTTCTTATAATGTTTATGGCATAAATTCTTTCTATGACAAGATATCTAATATTCATAAAACTACATTTATGTCTAATGGAAACATTTATTATCATGAGTTTGATATAAACGGTTCTATTACCGGAAATACAAAAACAACTTTGATACACCTAATCAAAGGTGATCTGAATGACAAGTTAGCATCAGCTCTCAATAATAAACAGTTGCTTCATAAATATTTTGACAGTACAAGTGGTTTTGCATCAACTATTCCTACTCAAAGACCCGGAATTACAGCATGTCAAAAACAAAGTTATGCTTCGCATACAATCATTGCTTATCAAACTGGTAAGTGCAAAATAGAAGCAGTTTTATTCAAACCATTCAAAGACACTTTTGTAAGTTCAAGAGAGTTTGATATTGAATGTCCTAATGAAACTTCAGGTGGAACTACTGGAGGAGGAACCGGAGGAGATACCGGAGGTGGGACAGGTGGTGATACCGGGGGTGGAGGTACTGGAGGAGACACTGGAGGTGATACTGGTGGGGGAACTACCGGAGGTGGAGGTGGTGGAAATAATAACACTTCGAAACCTAACGCAAAATTCTCAGCTTCACCTATATCTGGAACAAAAGATCTCACAGTAACTTTTACTAATCAATCTACTCCTTTCAATGATTTGAATGCATTATCCAAATTCAAATGGGATTTCTATGGAGATGGCAGTGATTTACTAGAAACTACAACTCTTGATTCATTTACTTATGTTTACACAAGAGTAGGTACTTTCAACCCAAAACTTATTGCTGTTGATATAAATAATATAGAAAGTGATGTTTACAATTTAGTTACTATCACAGTAAATGATATTGTTAACCAGCCTCCAACTGCTGACTTTACCTTCCAACAAAACACTTTTGTATCACCATTCAGTGTTGCATTTAGTAACACATCAAAAGATACAGATGGAACTATTGCATCTTGGAATTGGAGTTTTGGTGATGGTAATACAAGCACTTTACAAAACCCAACAAATGATTATCAATTGCAAGGCACTTACAATGTCAAACTTATTGTTACTGATAACTTGGGATTATCTGCTGAAATATCAAGATCAGTAACTGTTGCTCCATTACCAAACAAACCTCCAATCCCTGATTTTACTTACTCACAAAGACTTAATACGTTCACTATTGATTTCGTAAACAACTCTTCAGATCCAGAGAACGATGCTTTGTCATATGAATGGACTTTGAATGAGTTTGATACAAATTCAAAATCTAGTCTCAAAGATCCATCTTATACCTACCAAGTTTCTGGTATTTACAATGTTACGTTGAAAGTTACAGACTCAAATTCAAATTCTGCAACAATAACAAAGCAAGTGCAAGTAAATGATGTAAATAATCTGGCACCAAATATTATTGATGTATCTTATAGCCAAACATCATATGTTCCACTAACAGTAAAATTTTCTGAAAATTCAACAGATACTGATGGATATGTAGAGCAATGGGATTGGAACTTTGGAGACGGTAGTTCAAGTGTCATTACAGACCCTAAACTCAAAAACACAACTCATATATATACCAACCCAGGCAGATATATAGTTACATTAGCAGTAACAGATAATGGTTTGCCAATAGGTGTAAATAAAAAAACAACATCTAGATCTATTGAAGTTATAGTTACCCCGCCTCCACCTAATATTCCACCAGTAGCTTCATTTACAGTGGATAAAAATAATCTTCCAGCAATATTTACAAGTACATTTACTGATCAATCAACTGATAGTGATGGCACAATAGTTTCTTGGTTATGGGAGTTACCAAATAATCAAAATATTATTTTTGACACAGCAAATTATTCAAAAACAGTTTCGTTTACATTTACTAAATCAGGAACTTACACAATAAAATTAACAGTTACTGACAACGAAGGGACCTCTAGTACTGCAACTCAAGACATAATAGTTGTAAATCAAAATCCATTTGCTTCGTTGACTGCATCCCCAAATCCAATTCTTTCAAAAAATACTATCACCTTAGATGCTTCAGGAAGTAATGATATAGATGGAAATATTGTTAACTATTCATGGGACTTTGGAGATGGAGTAAAGAAATTATTTGGATCTAGTGTTGAGAATTATGTTTACAATTTTCCAGGATCTTACATCGCATCCGTAACTGTTACCGATAATCTTGGATTGCAAAATACAGCACTGGTAGATGTAGTTGTTCAAAATAGAAATCCAATAGCAGTAATCACCTACGACTTTCTAACTGTTAAAGCTCCAAATAGTTTAAATTTTTCTGGAACTTCTTCATACGATGAAGATGGAAGAATAGCAAGATATAGCTGGATAATAATTAATAAATCGTTAAATGAAACTTACTTTAGCTCTGTATCTTCTGTAATTTCTGTCCCGTTTACAACACAAGGATTATATACTGTTACGTTAACAGTAACAGATAATCTTGGAGCAACAAATTCAACAAGTGTAGATGTTACCGTAACTCCTGCAGATAACATACCTCCTATTGCTGTTCTGAATGTTGACAAATTGTCAGGCACAATTAATGACACTTTCAGCTTTAATTTCAGAGGATCTTACGATCCTGATGCTAACGGAAGCATTATAAGATACATTATTAATTACGGAGATGGAGTTGAGGAAACATACACTTATGCTCCATTATTGGTTGCACATAGATATACACTTCCTGGAGTATATGTAGCTAAATTAGTTGTTATTGACAACAGATTTGGAAGAAGTTTAGAGACAGTTGATTCTACCAAAACTATAACAATCAATAACGAACCTCCAGTTGCTATTTTTAGTGTAAATCCGACAACTGTTTTTACCTTTGAAAATGTATCATTGACTGATCAGTCAACAGATGTTGAAAATTCAATAGTAAAATGGACATGGAATTTTGGAGATGGAAGTCCAGACTTAATTATCACTGACCCTTTGTTAGCAAATCAAACAAAACAGTACTCTAAAGGTGGTGTTGATTACGTAATAACTTTGACAGTTGAAGATAACTTTGGACTTACTAATACTACATACAAAACAGTTACAGTATTAAATAGAAAGCCTATTGCGCTTATCAAGACAGATCCACTAGCTATAAATAATATTGTGACCGTAGAACAAGGTACAACTATTACCTTTACATCTGACTCATATGATCTAGATGGAATAATAACTAGATACGAATGGTATATAGTTGGTATTACTTCAGAACCTATTACAACAAAAAATTTCTACAGATCATTTATTGCAAGAGATGCTTTATATGAAGTTACACTTAGGGTTATGGATGATCAAAATCTCTGGAGTGATACAGTAAGCGTATTTGTAAAAGTACAAGCACCAAATACACCACCAGTTGTTTACTTGAATGCAAACCCACCTTCAGGTACTGCTACAGCTCCGGTTACAGTATTTTTTGACTCTAATGGAACTTTTGATCCTGACAATCCAAATGAACTTTTAGTTTATTTTTGGGACTTTGGAAATGGATCTTTTTCATCAAGTTCTTCTTCTAGTACAACTTACACTAAAGCAGGATCTTACAATGTTATTTTAGATGTTACTGACAGAAGAGGTTCTACAACACAAAGAACTTTGTTATATGTTGTAAAGGATGCTACTACTGGAGATACCAATACAGGTGGTACTACTTCAGGAAATCTTACAACAGGGGATACAACAACAGGAGGAACGACAGGAAGTACTACTACTGGGGGTACTACTACAGGAGATAGTAATACTGGGGGGAATATCAATAATACACCAACAGCTCCTCCTGCAGATACAACACCAACTACACCTCCAATAACTAATCCACCAATCATTATTACAGGTCCACCAGCAAACACAACTCCTCCAACTGCAACAATTACAACCCCTCCAACAATTGATTGGTTTGCAAATCCAGCAAATCAAGTACCTCCAGCATCAGGACCAATAGTGGATCCTAATATACAGGGTACAGAGTAACTTAAAGCTTATAATTAAATAATATGAATGGATATCCAGATAATAGAGAATTAAGAGCAAGATGCACATTAAGTGTCATGAATGCTGGACAAAATGGAAGTTTCTTCTCAGGTGACTATTCAGCTGCCTCAAGTGTAAGACCAGCTGAGAATACTGAGGTAGCTAACTCTTCATTTGATTCTGTCTACAATGTAAAAGGTGTCAATTATAAAAAGTTTTCTAGTAGGCTCAAGAATATCAATTCACTATCTAATGGAAAGATACCAGAAGTAAATCCAGCTCCAAGTGCTTCATCAGCAACATTTGCATTTGGTGGCATAGTTCCCGGAGAAGCTCATCCTGTCTTTACTAAACTTGTTGGACCTACTTATGCTGTTCAGTTTGTTGATGAACCAAAAAAGAATACAGTCAGTGAACCACAAGAAAATTATGTTGAAAAAAATTATGTAACTCCAAAAATTCCATTTCGTGGAACAGCTGGTAAACAATTGGTATCTTATAATATCTGGACAGTTGATGGTGCAAGTCAAGCAGTAAAATATTATGGTCCTCAAGCAACAGGAAACAATCCATCAATTAGAACTGTTCAAGAAACTGAACTTGGACCTTGTGTTGAAGTTTCATCAAAAAATTCTCAAACTCTTGTCAAAAGATTATTTCCAATATCTAAAGATGCTGTTTATGATCAACAAGCTCAAATTATAAACCCTAATAATTCTTCTGCCATTGTTAATGCAACAGGTGCAAATGGTAACTGCAGCTTTCATATAAATATATCTTTTAGTGATTTGAGTCAAGATACATCATCTATAGTTGTAAAATTTGGTCCTCCAAATGTTAACTATAACTATGTAAATACTTTTGAAGTTGAATTAAAACTTAATAAAAAACCAATCTTAAGATTTTTAGATCCTTCAGTAAAAAATATCATTGACTATCAAGAATTAGTTGCTCCAGTAATAGATACGAATACAACAACTTATGATATTTTTGTTCACTTTGTTGGACCTATCATGATGATTGGATTTAATGCGGATCCTTCACAATGGAATACAATTGTTCCATTTGGAGATGCTAATACTGGTTCAACAGGAAAAGAAATTTTATGCCCTCCAGATACAGGGATATCAATATTCTTTTCAAATGTAGTAGCTAAATTTAGATATTCAGCTTTGATATTTAATAATTTTGTGAATGACACACAAAGTGCAGCCAGCTTTTCAAACTACGTAGTAGCTTCTCTCACAGCTACTGGCTCAAATAACTTAAATGTTCCTTTTATATTTCAGTACTTTTTGAATAGTGGACATAGATTTAGTCAAAATGGAGGAATTGGATTCAATAACAATCACCCTCTAGACAAGAACGTATCTTTTTATTCAGACCTTAGAATTCCTCAAAACACTGCTCCATTTGCTTATAACGGACATGAAGTAAAAGAAAATAATACAAAAAAATACTATTATATTCCAATATACTGGAACACAACTATTGAAGGACCAGCTTTCTTACAAATTGAAACTCCACACCCATCAGCACAAAGAGCAGCTGGAACATTTGAGGGTGCGTATGGTGGATTTACAGGATCAATTTCTGGACTACCATTACCTTTAGCAGGATTACTTCAGCCTATACCAGCTCAATTAGGTGGAGATATAACTGAATTTTTACAATCTTGGACTGTAAGATGTTCAACTCAAAATTCAAACAAATCTCGCATAAGAAAAAGTGCAACAGTTGTTCTTGTGAATATGGACCAAAATCCTATCAGCAAAAATATTATTGATTTGATTGAAAACAACTTGATAATTATCAATCTCTCAGCAGGATATGGTAGTGAGTTACATACATATTTTCAAGGTTTCATAACTAATACAACTTACACTAGAACTGGATCTCAATCAACCTTGACATTAACTTGTGAAGATATAGCTAGTTACACTTTAGACAATATTTATTTTGAACAAAATATGTTGATTGCTGGCATGAGACATGATCTTGCAATTGATGCTATGATTACTTGTGCTGGTTTTTGGGATTATTTCCAAAGAAATAATGCAAACATTAGTGGATTAGGATTGAGATTAAACTCAAACTCAGTAAATAATCAAGAGCTTATAAAGATTAATATCACTGACAAAGTTGGAGATAAAATTAACACACTTCTTGAAAGACTTAATGATCCAGCAGGTTTACCTACATTTAGATGGGCTGAGGACTATGGATTTGTTTTAGAATCAAGAAATAACAATTCAGATACAGATTTGAAATTTACAGGCTTTGATTTAGATGGTTTCACATTGACAGCCAATAGTAATTTACCTGGGAATGATGCAAATCTTAGTTATGTTCCAGACTGGCACGGACTTCTTACTAATCAATTTACAACTACTACTGATATGAAAACTCTATCAGCTGGAGTAAAAACATTTGGTAGTGCTATTACTGGATTTTTAGCAGCTGAAGCCTATGAACCATTCGATACATACATTGATGGTTTTATTTCTCAAGTTCCAGATATCCTTAATGGTAGGACGCACTATATTGGTTTTAGAAAATATTTAGTAGCATCTTTGCAAAAATTCGTTATTCCTGATTATGAAGTTTTGCAATGGTTACATACGAACTATGTAAAATTAGCTAAGCAACCTATTAGCACTATTAACTTTGAATGTTATGTTACTAGACCTTTGAATTTTCATGGAAGATTTAAGATCGCAATTCTGAATAATAATAACTCAGATTATACCGACTGGTATATATACGACAATCTTACTTACAATTTCAATAAAGGTGAAAACATAATTACAGCAGATATTTCTGGTGCAAACATTCCAATATTAATGAAGGATCTTGAGTAATGCCGAAATTTATTTCACTTCAATCTGTTGTTACTGAAAAGCTTCGTGAACAAAAAAATAATATGGAAGCTGGAGTATCATTTCGTTCTCCTGTAAGTAATCAACTTCAAATAGGAAGATTGAAGAATACAAACTTTGATGAAGAAACTGGCATTTTAAGATGGGGATATTCTAATTGGGGTGTAGAAAAAGTTACATCAGAATACAAACCAAGAGAAGTTAAATAATGGGAAATACTCCAATATATGGTTTTGGATATATAGAACCAAACCAAGATCTTTCAGAAAATATCGATTTAGATGAGCTTAGATTTAAAGCTATCGATAATCAGATATATAACCTTTACCAAATTTTCAAGAATGGTATTTTAGAAGATGACCCTAATACACCGTCTTGGAGAATAAAGACATTTGCTAACGAATTTAAAACAACAAAAATACAGATTACTTCTGGAAAAGGACATGTTTCTTACAAATATGCAACAACAGCATCAAGTAAAGATGTAACACTTCCTACAATACCAGCAAATGTTTCTTCTACTAGACTGTATGTATATGCATATGAAAACTCAGATACTTCAGTTACTGGAGATGTAGATTTTGTAGCATCACTAACACAGATTAACGATACAGTAAACTATATCTTTTTAGGTCAAATTGATGTTGATGTAATTAATGGACTTATTACAGTTGATGATAGTGGAAGACAAGATATAAGTTTATTTGCTTCATTGTCTTCTTTACTGACTAATCATAAGCATGTTGGAGGAAGCAATAATCCTTCTCCTGTAGATTTGTCAAAAGAAGTAAAAAATTTATTATCATCTGACAATATTGATTATGTAGATGCTTCAAAAATTACAACTGGAGTATTAGACAGCTCAAGACTTCCAGAAATATCTCACGACACTTTACAAGATAAAGGCAATCTTACTCACACTGAACTTGAAACTCTTTTATTAGATATCGTTTCAGAAGATACAACCTACACACTTTCTGATTTATCTATAGCTAACAGATTGCAGATGCTTATTGCTTTGAAAAAATCAGGTGGAACAGGGATGACATATATTGATTCAAGTCAGATCAATACATTAGTCTATGTTCCTGGTATTTTTCCTAATAATTTTTCCAATGCTTCAACTGGAAATACTGCTAATTTTGCACAAAAAACTTCAGTTCCATCTGCATACACCCTTGCAGATATTAGAGACACATCACCAAGAAATTCAGGGTCAGGAATTAGTGGGAGTGTCATAAGTTCTACATTTGTTGGTGATAAAAGTTTTGTAGTATTGAATGATTTCCTAAGTGCTAAAACAACTGCATCTTCACTAGGAAGTTCGATAAATTATTTTAATAATATTGCTATTTCTGGATCAGCAACTACAGGAAGTTTCACCTTAGATACTCCATTGAACTATAGAAGTTTCAACGGTCCAGTTTCAAGCATTTTTGATAGTGCAAATAACTGGAATTCTGGTTTAGTATTCACTACATCCTTTTCATCAAATAAAGTCAAAGTTGACACTAAAATGTACACTTATACTTTGTTTGATCAACCACTATCTCTTGAAAGTGCATCTAGGATAGGAATTGGTTTTTCTTCTGGATTGGGAGAAACAACAGCAGCATTAGGAAATATTTATATGTTCCTTGTTGTTGGTTCAGGAAACACTGATCCTGGATTACTATATGACCAGAAGATAGAATTTGCTCCTAACACTTCTGGAGCTGGTAGTTCTATCATTTATATTAGCCCTGTAGATAATGTAAAGATATTTGACGATACTGTTACAGGAATGATAGCTGGAACAAGTGCTTATAAAAATATTCTTCTTTCTGATTTTGGTGATAGTAGTCTCAAGAAGTCAGTTCATGGATATGGATTTTATTTTGCAACTAATAATGGATGGAATGCAGAAAAGCAAGTAAAGTTTGAATTGCTTACCCCGTCCGAAAGCGATGTTAATTCTTCTGGAGATTATGATGATCTAATCTTAGCAAGAAGAGCCCCATCTGAAGTTAACACATCAGTATTTGTATGGAATGATGAATACAAATATAAGAGTGGAAGTTTTTTACTTAGATTTGATTCTGGAGACACTACTACTCAATACAACCTAGTTGAATTTGATGTTGACCAACCTGCTGGATCTAAATACACTATCCAAACAAGATCAAATACCAATTCTGATGTTTTCTATAATCTAAAAACAGTTAGCACATCAGATGTTATTCAAGCTACTCCTGATGTAAATTCAAATCAAGGAAGATATCTTGACGTGTTATTCAATCTGTATTCAACACAAAATCAGGATTTAGCACCTATAGTAAATAGTCTGAGAATAAATTATTCAGCATCAGGTTCAGCTACAACAAGAACATACGATAGAAACACCACAGATGTTTCTCTTCAAAAATTTGGATGGATAAGTGATGCGTACTATAACAAGAACGTAGGCTATGGAACAACTAATCCTGATGATACAAACTATCTTAAGATCTTTGATACTTCCTCTGTAGGCAATTGGATTTACTTAAGAAATAATTCTCTTATTTCTGCTGCAAATAATACTTCTGAAAGCACTATTGAAGATGGTATTGACAATTCTACACTTAGAAATTACCTGACCCCTACTCAAGTCTTTCTTAAAACAACAAGCTATGGTTTCAATTCACCATCTGATTATCAAGCTTTATCTACTGGTGGTAATGTAATCTGTGATACTAAAAATGACAGAGTGATTGTAACTGACATTGATGGTAACTTCACAAAAGTTATTCAAGGCAACATTAGATTAAAATTACAATCTAGAGATTTTGTTGCTTTATCTGCAACATTCAATCCAACAACAAGAAAAATATTTTTAGCCTTTTCGCAAAACATTTCTTTTGTAGACTTGACTAAAATATATATTATTTTTGATGGTACTACAGTTAGAGCTGACGATGTAAGAATTGATGGATCTTATTCAAATCCAATATTTTCATTATCTGCTACTTACGAATTGAAAATAAAAGATACTGTTGAAGGATTAGCTTTAGTTTCAGCTATACAGAATGCAACTAACAGACAAGTAAGATTAGATAAAAATTGTTTTGTTAACTCTGGAAATAGCATCAACGGGACTGATCCGCTTTCAGCAGTAATCCCAGAAAGCACAGTTTCAACAACTAATAGAACTGAACAGTTCTATGCTGGAATAAGCACTTCTGTAACTGGAACTCAAACAATAACTACTGGATTAAGCACCACAAATTCAACAGTAAATAATGTTACTGATTTTAATTCAGACAGTACTATTTCAACAACAGTAATGTATGGACCAAATAATCAATCTGACACAGTATTATTGGATTTATTAGTCGGACCTATTTATTTTGAAAATATTTATAATCCAATCAGCGTTCAATACCATGAAGCTGATAGTCTCCTAGTGATAGCTCAATCTCATTCTGATGCAGTTATTTGTTTCTCTGATGATGATACTTTAACTAGAAAATGGCAAATAACATCTGATGTAGCTAAGTTTTATGATAACAAATTAGGTTCTGCTTACTTGATGAATAGCGGAAATGTATTATTAGGTTGTCCGGCATTTGATACAACAGATACAGGAAAATTATTAGTTTATAATATATCTAATGGGTTTATTGAGACAAAACTAACTTTCAATAACGATGTAGTCAAAGCTCTTCCTGGACCTGCAACTGACTATTCAAACTTCTATGTGCTAACTGATGATGTTATTAATAATGGACAAAATTCAAGGTTGCACTTGATAAATACTTCAGGAAATATTTTATCTACCTGGGGAGATAATAATGAAATATTTCATCCAAAAGGAATGAAGATTATCTCCAATGACAACATATTGATATCGGAATAAAAATGAAACTTACATTTGATAAAGTATCGCAAAAGTTTTTAGTCAAAAATGATTTGACAGAATTTGATATAGAAATTCTTTCAAAAAATAATAACTTTTTACTTTCTGAAACTGAAGAAAATTTCTTACTATCTTTGAAAAAAGATACTGAATGTTTGATTGAACATAATAGTGTTATTAGTTTTTCATTCAACAAAAAGGTTCCATATCTTCAATTTATAACTATCAAGTTTTCCTACGACATGTTGATATCTCAAAATGATAATAGTTTTGAGTTTGGAGTTGGAGATGATACATTTATTGTTGTTTGTGAAAATATTACATACTCAATAAATGAAGATACAGTGATTTTGGCTTTAAAAGAAGCAAGCAGTTCGATCAAGTTGTATGATCTTGCTTCTGGAGATTTTGCTGAAGATTTTCAACAATCTAATTTTGAAGCATTGACACTTCTTGATCCGTTTGTTATAGATGAAACTTCAAGAATGCCTGAATTTTCTATTGGTACATACGATGATGCAAGTTTTTCAATCCCAAGACCAGTAAGACAAGGCAACCCAGTAATTTCAACTGTTCCAGCATTAATAGATACAAATACTTCTGATGATGATGTTGAATATTATAATTCTGGAAATGGACCTGATTCGAAAAGTATTTATTTTAAAATTATTTGTAATACTATCTTAGAACCAACACTTTCAGCTGACGATATTTCAGAAAACCTGCAGCTAAAAGTTTATTTGCCTAACGGACTTGATACTGTAAAGTCAGCAGTTTACGAAGATATGATTTTTGTGTCTAATGATACAACTAATAATATTTCAGTCTATAAATCTTCTTTCACTTTTTACAAGCAAGGAAGATACAACAATATTGATTATGTAGATGGTTTCATGTATTTTGATGTACATTGCCCTCTTACTGTACAAAAATCAATACCTTTCCAGTTTGATTTTAGTCTTTGATAAGGTTCTAAATCAGCTGGCAAAGAATAATTCTATAATTCTATCCCAGTGGTGGTTTGAAAGTGCCTTTCGACGTAACAATCATTTTACCAAGCAATTTATCTAGTGGATATCTACAATCTGAATTTATAAACTCAGGTGATACTTATACTAGTAATAAATACTCAAAAGACCCTAGTCTTGACAATAACAAAAATACTTTAACTTTTTCTTTTGAAGTAAGAGATAAGGCTACCAGAAGTTTGTCAACTTTTACTAGGATCAAGGCACTGTATTTGTCAAACGATCAGCAGTTTGATCAAGCCTCTACAATTGCGATAACAAATTTCCCATCTACAAGCTATACATACGATACAACATTCGACTACGAATATACTTTCAATCCATTATATTTTTTCGATAGAACACAAACCCAAGGAACAATGGCAGCTCCTACAGCTGGTGGAACTGGATTATTCAAGGTATATAATTGGCCATTGTCTGCTTCTGGTGGACTATCAACTGTTTATCTCAAAGCGATTATTGAAGGACCTGATGGAAGTGACATTGAGTACCCATTAGGTTATGGTATCTTTGATCAAATTCTTTGGGAAGGTGAAATTCCCGTAAATCCTTCACAACCAGAAATCCCTAGTGGAAAAACTGGTTGGGTTGGAAAGAATACTTTACTTTCATTTACAAGTGGTAATCAATCATCTGCACAACAAGCACATAATGGTATTGGAAGATATCTTGCTAGTTTGTATGAAGTCTCTAATACTAATGGAACTTATGATGCTTACACAGCTAAAAATTTAGTAAAAAGATCTTTACTACCATCAGCTTCTATTGCCTCAACTTCACTACAAAGTTACAGATACAACGGATCTGCTTATTCTTCTGCATCTCTTTCATTAGGTGCAAATATTGGTTTAACAAGCCAAAGTTTTGGTAAAGGAGCTTTCTTCTACTCCAATACAAAACTTGTTCCAACATCAAACAAAACTGATTACTATACTCAAGCAGGTTTCTCATATACAACTAGCGGTGTAGCTGTAACAACTCAAGTTTATTTAAAATTATTTGCAGCTCCAGAAACAGCAGCTAACTCTAATGAAATCGTTTGTAGATTAGATATTCCAAATGACGGAGCACCAATTTCTTATCTATATACTGTTAATAATGGAACCATAAGTACATATAAGCAGATCACAAATCTTCCAAATAGTGTCTTACCACTTATTAAGTCTGGAGGATTGATGGAAATGTATTGCTCTTCAATGGGTACTACAAGTCTATGTATGGTGGAAACTTATTTTACTCCATATCTTGATCAATCTTCCTCATCAACAAAAAGTTACTTATTGTCAAATGCTTTATTAACATCATTTGGATCTTCTTCAGTTGGATCAGCTTTTGGTTGTCAAATTTCCTCATCTGTTGGTACTTCTTTTGATGGTGGTGTAGTTCTTCAAGAATTATTCATGGCTCAAGGCAAATCAAAATTGTCTGTTGATGTTGGAGATTGTTCAGTTGATGACATAGATGTAATTAGTTTTCCATCTATTGACATTCCACACTCATGGAGTGAATATGAGAATGAAGATTTCTTATATCTTACTGATGCACCAAGTGGGTTGACTTTTACCAAGACAACTTCAGCAGATTCAGTTTCATTGTCTAAAATTGACAGTTCAAACTCATACGAAGTAAATGCTTTTTATGAAATGCAATTTTATAAACCATCATTTTCAAACAGAAGTATTTTCGAAGTTGAAATGATACATGGTGCAGATGATTTTTACATTGCATTCAGTCCTGTTTCATCATACAGATCTCATACTGAAAAAAATCTTACTGTCAATTGGGATAGACCATTTGGCACTAGATGTGATGATAATTCTTCCTACACAGATGCTCCGCTAAATGCAGAAACAATAGTAGTAAAGTTTAGTGGGGAGAAAAATGAAATCTCTGTTATCCAAAGAACTGCTGATAATAAACTTACTAGACATGCAATTAGATCTTATGCTCCAAGTAGTGATAAGAAAAAGTTTATTTTAGAAATAACTGATCAAGTGCCTAATGGTTTCAATGGTAGATATAAAACTAAAAATCCCGTAGGCACATGGTTATTGATCAAAGAGACAACTAGTTCTAACATCAATTTGCTTGGAACTGTGAATATGTTGATGTCTCTTACAAGCAACTCTTCAGGATTAGGTTACTTTGCTGCTTTAGGTTGGAAAGAAAGTTCATACAACAGTTCAAATAATCAAATATTCAAAGTCAAGTATTCTGGCATTCCTAATATTTACAAAGAAAAGTATGATAATGATAGTTCTATTCGATCTATATTGTTATCTGATGAAGGTTTAACTAATTCTTCTCATTATCTTGGGCAAAAATTATTAAGTGGGCAAACTGATTTTGTTGGATTTAATTATGGAAATGTATTGACAATTCCAGTCAAAACATTTAACGCAGCAGTTGGAACAACAGCTACATTACCAAATTCACCATCATTTTCTTCAAATACATTCACTTCTGGGACAGCTACAACACTTTACATTGATGGATATACACCTATAGTAAATGATGTCATTCTGGTCAAAAATGAATCAACAACTACGAGAAATGGTGTGTACTATGTTTCAAGAGCTGGAAGTGCTTCAACAACATGGCAACTAAGAAGATCTACATCATTTGATAGTACTGAGGAAGTTGTAAGCAATACTTTAGTAAGAGTTGAAAATGGAACAGTAAACTCTGAAACTAAATGGTATTTGACTACTCCAGATCCAATAACACTAAATACTACAGGTTTGACTTTTTCAAATACAAAATCTTCTCCAACTAATGCAGAAGTTGCTACTACAGGAACATCTATATCAGTGTCAAATCTAGAAAGCTTGACGATTGATGATATTGCAATTTCTAGTTTGTCAGTAGGCAGTTATATCTTAGTTAAGGATCAGGTAGATGAGATAGAAAATGGTGTTTATCTCAAATCTTCTACAGGTTGGTCATTAGTAACTACAGCTTATTCAGTACCTTTCAAAGTATTGCAAGGAACAATAAATGCTAATACTTATTGGTACAAAACTAGAATTCCAGTCAATGGTGAAATTTTAGATAGATTTGTAAGCACTACATATTTTAAAAATATTACAGTTGGAGAAATATCCCCATTCTATTCAACTACAAAACCAGGCTTATTTGAGTTTAAGATCAATTGGGAAGACTATGATACTGCTTTTCCTATGGATCAAATAAAAGTTAGATTTTATGCTAATACTGGCACTCTGCCTGATAACTCAACTCCGCTAACAGACTGGATTGGAGTTTCTTACAATCCATATATTGCTGGTATGAGTATTGCTTCTAATAATCATTTGGTACAAGTTGCTCTTTCTGAAAGTGATTGGAACACTTCAGTAACTCAAGCACAAAGTATTTGGGTAGCAATAAATCTTCCTTTCAACGCTTCTTTAGGTGAAGCTAATGGAAAGAATTTCAGTAACAGAGATTATATTTACAATGAAAAATTCTCAGGTTACAAGATAGCAAATAATTTATGGCATAAACTTCATACAAGATATGAAGAAAAGTCTATCAATAACGTAAATAAAAATGCTCAACATTTTAGAGTGAGAGCAGTATCCCATGGTGAGTTATCAAGCTTTTCAACTAATTTGAGTAGCTTATCTGTTGTAGATATAAACTCTCCATCACATAATAATGATGTTCCATACATTACAGTTGCTGAAGAGTCAAACTTAAGAATGCTCCAGATTAGTATCGCAGCTGAAGATAATGAAAGTGGTCTTTTATCTTTTAGAGTTGGTAAAGAAATTGACAACTCCTACATTCAATATACACCTTGGTTGCCTTGGGATAAATATATAGTCAATAATTCAAATGAGTATTTTATATATTTACATGGACATTTGAACTACTATAATTCTGGTCCAACTTTTGATGCATTTGCTAAACAGAACATTGGTTTTTCAGGTTCAAGAAAAATCTGGGTTCAAGTGATGGATTACATGGGAAATATTTCTGAATCAAATCCATTGACTTTTGTTGCAAGTTCCCAAGCTTTAGTAGACACACAACCTCCTATTGGCGGTGTTGATTTTTACGATCCAAGAACTAATCAAATAGTAGATTTTACAAATCTCAAGAATGCATGGTTAAAGACAAATGCATATGATCTAGTCACAGGTATCAAAGATTTTCAAACAAGAAAGTTACTTGATACAGGTGCAGGAGATTGGTCTGAGTGGACACCTTTTTCACCTTACGCAAAAGTAGATTTTAGTGGTGAAACAGATGGTGTCAAGAAGATAGAAATCAAGTTCAGAGATTTTGGGAATAATACAACTCAACCAGAAATTAAGTGGAATTCTATAAAGAGGCCAAAAGTTTAATGATACCTACAATTTTTACATCTAGTTGTTTATGGAAAGGTCCAAACGATAGTGAAAAAATCATTTACTTTGCTGGAGTTTCTAAACAAGAAATTACTAATGTTTCACTTGTTGATAGCTTAGACAGTGAATATCCTGAACGTACTGCTTATAAGTTGATTGGCACTAATTCAAACGATTTGCACAGAGTTTATGAAATAACTTCTGCTGATGAGATAACTTTAAATGTTTCTACAAATATTAGTTATGGAATTGATGATTATAAAAACTTAATAATTTTTGACACAGCAATTGACGTATCAACAGTATCAGCAAAAATAGAAAGATATTTTGCTAGTCTCCACACCTCAAACTTAGTGTCATTCAATAAAGTTATCGATTTAAAGTTCCACAAAGAGAGAGCAATAACTAGTCTTGTTGCTACTGATAATGGAATATATATGTCTGGTATCTCCGGAAAAATATGGTTTTACAATGGAGATTATGTAAAGGGTCCTGTTTTTATTCTCCAAGATAACTCTTTAGATATTTCAGCTTCAGCAATGATTTCACATCAATTTGAACATGAAACTGAACCTTATTTATATGTTGCTAGTGATCAACTACCAAGACTATTCAGAGCTAAATTGTCATCTGCTCATGATGGATCTGCTTGGGAACAGGTGTATGCTCAAGGTGAATTAGCTGCAGCATCTGGAGGAATTTTATCTTTAGCTTCTGCATATAACAAACTTTTCATCGGATCTAGAAACAAAAAAATTCACAAATACTCCAGATCTAAACAAATAGTGTTATCACAACCTACTAACTTAGTTACAGAAGAAATTGTTGAAACTGAAGTAGAAACAGAAACCCTTTCTACTTCAACTTTGATATCTAATAATATTGGAGATTTTGAAGCACTAGATTTTGGAATAAAAGCATTAGCAGTTGGTAAAAATCAAGTTTTTGCTGCTGTTGATAGAAAACCAGAAATATGGGTTTATAGCGAAGTACCAATTTCAAATCCAGAAACTGATGAAAAATGGTCAAGCTATGTTTTTGATGAAGTATTTTTAGCAGATCCAGCTCCTGCTCAATATTATTCATTTGATAGCAATACACTCTCGCGTAATGACACTAATATTGGAATGGCACATTTCCATAATGATAATGTTCCTGGAAGAGCTACGGATTTTCTAGTAATCAAAGGAAACACTGTAGACGGAGTAGGTGCTACAGCCTATGGTTCAAGATTTTTTGAATTTGCTGAAGGATCTGATTGGGAACAATTAGTTGGTGCAAATCTTCCTGATCAAGCTTTTATAGATGTTCAGTGTGCTTCATACACAGCAATATCATCTTGGAACAATTTTACT
>JACCDP010637089.1_pt1 | contig 71504 bp, 61 predicted proteins | sample 7445841 | NCBI WGS metagenome assembly JACCDP01 (sample SAMN15323441, study PRJNA562643) | freshwater metagenome | isolation source: river surface water | place: USA:Blue River Watershed | collected 2017-08-17 | reverse complement strand
CCATAGTATTGGGCCACATTGTGGATGTGCAGGGCTCCGGAGATGGCTCCGGATATATTGGCTTGTAGTTTATCGTTCGGCATTCCCTTTCCGGCAATGAACTGAGCCCCTCCATTGGAGAATTGAATGATGACAGGAGAGTTTACTGCCGCTGCTGCTTCCAGGGTAGCATTGATGGTATCGGTTCCGGTGGTATTGACCGCCGGCATGGCGAATTGGTTGTCTTTTGCATCTTGGTAAAGCGCCTTGAGATCATCTCCAAAAAGAACGCCTGCTTTGTATTTGCCCATAGTGGTTGTTTTTGCGGGGCAAAGATCGGGAATTATGGGGAGAATTTGAGGAATGGACATCAGTGACCCTACTGATGATGCATGCTGAAAAATAAAAAAAGCGCCATGCTTTGCATGAGCGCTTTGGCTTTCGCAGCTTTTTTTAAGTTTATTTAAAAATCTCTTCCAGCTTTTTATTCAGGGCCTCACCTCTCAGGTTCTTGCCAATGATCTTACCCTGTGGATCGATCAGGTAGTTTTGCGGGATGGCCTGGATCCCGTATTGAACGGCTACTTCGTTTTTCCAGTATTTAAGGTCGGATACTTGTGTCCAGGTCAATTTATCATCATGGATGGCTTTCATCCATTTGTCCTTTGCGTTGGGTTGGTCCAGGGAGACACCCAAAACAGTGAAACCTTTGTCTTTGTAATTGTTGAAAGCCTTTACTACGTTGGGGTTTTCCTGGCGACATGGGCCACACCAAGATGCCCAGAAGTCAATCAGCACATGCTTGCCTTTGAAAGAAGAAAGGGATACAGGATTTCCCAAGGTATCGTTCTGTGTGAAGTCCATGGCCATTCTGCCTACACCGGTTTTCTTGGCAATCTCAATTTTTTCTGCCATTTCCTTACCTGCAGGTCCTGATCTTAATTTTTCAGAAAGAGTAAGAAAAATGGGTTCAGCTTCATCGGCGTTGATATCGTATCCAGCCCATTGTCTGAAGATGAACATCGCAATAGGCGAAGATGGATTTTCAGCCAGGAATTGTTTGTTTTTTACATTCTTGCTGGCAGTAAGCTTGTCAAATTCAGCTTCGATTCTGTCCATGCCAGCCTGGTCTTTTTTCTTGTACAATTCACTGTACTCCTTGTTGAGCTCGCTCCCTTTTTGATTTTCTGGTTTCATCAGGTTGTCCCACTTCACAAATTCTGCATGTGATTTGGAACCTTTGATGGTTGCGTTGGCAAAGGAGTCGGTGCTGACAACACTTATCTTGGCATTTTCAATGAATAACTGCTTGATATCCCTGTTGTAGGAAATGGCCCTGATGGTCTTGGCATTGGGATCTTCCTGGTATTTGGCCCTCAGTGAGGCCATGAGTGGGTCTCCGAGACTACCAGAGAAACTGTATTTGCCATCTACCACATCCGAGCTGTCCATGGTTGACTTGCCATCTGCGTAATAATTCAGGTAAACTTTGGCAATAGGCATTGAAACCTTGCTGACGTCACCCTTGATGGTGAATTTCTCTTGTGCATGTACCTGAAAAATGGCAAAAAGCAATACGAAGAAACAGAGGAACTTTTTCATGTTGTTAAGGGATGTTGAGCCTCTAAGGTAATGCATTTGCGCCATTCAAAAGTTCTCCTGGCCGGGTATGATGCGCTCGGGTTCTTGCAAGGGATTCTTTTCCCAATCCTTTTCATATGCGACAAACCAGGAAAGCCATATACTGCGGGACAACCGCATGAAAAGGGGTTGCATGAGGACCATGAGTACTGCATTGGTGCCCATCCACCAAAAGAAACGGGTATCGTCCAGGGAAAAGCCAATCAATACCCACCAGGCAATAAAGGTGGCCACGCTAAAAGCAACGGTAAGTGCGTAGCTGACATACCCTGTACCATAATAGAATCCTACTTCGATCTCCGTTGGTTGACCGCATACCGGACAATTTTCATTCATTCGGGTGAATTCTCCGAACTTATACGCATTTTGGGAATAGAAAATATTTCCCTTGCGGCAACGGGGGCATTTGTTGTTCAATACGCTGTAGAGATAGCCATCTTTGATGCCTGCCATGATCAATTTTTGTGCAAGGTAATGGGATGTTGGGTATTGCAATGTGATTTTTGTCGCATATCAAAGTGCATCCATCAATTTTTCCATGCGGGTGCTTCTGGAGCCTTTGATCAACAGCAGGGCATCATGGGGTTTGTTTTCGGTTAGCCATGCCTTTGCTTCATCTACCTGTCGAAAAAATTGGAAAGGGTGGGTTGTCTTTTCAAAATCGCCCCCCACCAAGGTCACCTTGTTCAGTCGCTTTTGGATCAGCAGGTCAACGATGGCCTGGTGTTCTTTGACCGAATCTTCCCCTAATTCCATCATGCCCCCAAGAAAAAGAAATTTGTTGTTGGAGGATTGGTTTGCAAAATTTTCAATGGCCACTTGCATGCTGCTGGGATTGGCATTGTAGGCATCGAGTATAATATCATTACCATCCTTTTTGATCAATTGTGAGCGGGCATTATCCGGTACATAGGTTGCAATCGCCTGTGCCATCTTGATGAAAGGGATGTTGAAATGATCGCCAATGCAAATCGCAGCTTCAATGTTCGGTAAATTATAAGCCCCCACAAGGTTTGTATGCAGGTGATGCAGTCCCCAGTCGAGTCTGCTAACTTCAAGGGTCAGCAAGGGTTCCGACTGCAATACAGCTGCGTTGAAGTTCCCTTTTTTGTTGCCATAAAAAATCTTGTTTTTGATCCGCTGGCTCATCTCCAGCAAATAATCCAGCTCACTGTTCAGAAATACAGTGCCATCTGACAATCCCAAGTAGTCATAGAGCTCGCCTTTCCCTTTTCGGACGCCCATTACTCCCCCAAATCCTTCCATGTGCGCTTTCCCACAATTGGTAATGAGTCCATGTGTGGGCAAGGCAATTTTACAGTATGCCTCAATTTCTTTCTGGTGATTGGCACCCATTTCCACAATGGCCATTTCAGCATCCAGGCCAATGGAAAGAAGGGTGAGGGGTATGCCGATGTGGTTGTTGAGGTTTCCTTTTGTTGTGTAGGTGCGATAGGTACTGGACAGTACTGCGTGTATCAGTTCTTTTGTGGTGGTCTTGCCATTGCTGCCTGTGATGGCAATAAATGGAATCTTGAATTGCTGGCGGTGGTGCAGTGCCAGTTGCTGAAGGGTTGTCAGCACATCGTCTACCCTAAAAATATGCTCACCCTCTCCTTCAATGGGTTCATCTACCACAACTCCTGCCGCTCCCATTTCCAATGCTTTGAGGGCATATTGGTTGCCATTGAAATTAGGACCCTTTAACGCAAAAAAGAATTCACCTGGCTGGATCTTTCTGGTATCCGTTTGAACTTTTGGATGTTTTTGGTAAAACGAGTAGAGCCTTTGCATATCCATTTTGCAAAGATACGTGAGGGGGATAACTGAATTTATTCTTGGTTCTCTTTATTTCTCTTCATCTTTCTTCTGAAGAGGATAATGATTATTGCAGCGGTTACAAATAGGTACGTAAGGTTCATTGTTATAAATATAACAAAAAAGCCTCCGTGAAGGAGGCTTTCAATGATGATTAATTTATTTTATTTTTTTCTTGTATTTTGGCGTCTGTTGCTGAAGTACAAACCATTCTTCAAGCCATTGCCTTCCTGGCTGCCAAAACGATCCATGGCACAGCGGAAACCGATGGTTGCTGTAGATTGATCTTCTTCGAGGTGTCTTCTCGCACCGGGGCTCAGCCAATAAGCCATATCATCCCAGCTGCCTCCTTTGTAAACACGGGATTTATCACTTACCAGTGTTGTGATGCCATAACCATAGTTTACATTTGAAGAAGAATCACCATCCAGGAAATTGATCACATTTCCTTTTTGATAGTTTCTTCTCAACTCATTTCCTTTCTTGCTTGCTTCTGCATCTGTAAGGCTGTCCATGATCACCCTGCCTTGGTTGTCTCTTTGGAATTCACCATTGACCATTCTTGGCTTGGTGAATACATTTCCCCTGAAAGGATTCAGTTCGTCAACATCCTTGCTGCTCAGCGGCCTGAAGATATCAGCCACCCATTCGTTCACGTTTCCGGACATGTTGTAAATGCCAAATCCATTAGGATAAAATGCATCGATGGGGCCAGGGATAGAAGAATTATCATTCAAACCACCGGCAACACCCATGAAGTCACCTGAACCTCTTTTGAAGTTGGCCAGGTATTTTCCTTGCCAGCTGCCATAGCGGTTGTCGCGCATTCCATTGATATTGTGTGACCAGGAATAAACCTGTTTGTTCATGATCAATTCTTCACCGCGCTTGCCTTCCTTGCGTTTAACGTTGGGGTTTTGGTTGATGTACCCCCAAGCTGCATATTCCCATTCTGCTTCCGTTGGCAGCCTGTACTCAGGCATGAGGATACCATCTTCGACCACTACATTGGTCCTGGGTCTGCCATTGACATCTTTCAGTGTATTTTTTTTGGATTTCGCTGCCTGTGTTGAATAGAGGCCGAGCAAATATGATTTTGTTGTAAAGTTTTCCTCACCCTGCCCCTGTATAGACTTGAGCTGATTGGGATTGGCGAGGCCTTTTTCAACGAGTATCAGTTCATTTACCCTATTTCCCCTCCAGATACAGAAGTCATTCGCTTGTCTCCATGAAACGCCTACGACAGGGTAGTTGTTGTAGGAAGGGTGTCTGAAATAATTTTCAACCAGTGGTTCATTTGCAGCCAATTCACTTCGCCAAACCAGTGTATCGGGTTTTGCCCCCTGCACCACTTCAATGAATGATTCATCTTCAAAGGTTCTCTCGATCCAGTTGAGGTATTCACGATAGTGAATGTTGGCAACTTCTGTTTTATCGATGTAAAAAGAGGACACAGTTAATCTTCTGGGTACATTGTTCCAATCGCCCATGATGTCTTCATCAGCTGCACCCATGGTAAAGGTTCCTCCCTGCACAAAAACAAGACCAGGACCGGTAGCCTGCTCCCTAACGGGTGAGCGGAAGAATCCGCCTTGTTTGGGATCATTGTAGTTCCAACCCGTGATGCTTGATTTTTCAAATTTCTTCTTGGCAAAGGGCAGGCCGCCTTTACAAGAAGCAAAAAGTACGATCGAAGCGATAATGTAAAAAGAGTTCCTCATGTGGAGTGCTTTTTTAATTGACCGGTTTTCTGGACGGGCAAAAACAAAAAAAGAATGCCTTCGCCTCAGACCTCGGCGGAACAAATGTAAGTGTTAAATTAAATCCATTCAATGGGTTACGTCAATTATTATGTTTAGTAAATGCTAAATTTGTCAACTGCTTTCTATGAAAAGATGGTCGGTTTTTGGCGCATTGGTATTGGTGGCCCTTTTTACCAAAGGCCAGCGAACCCATGTGGGTGCTTCGGTATTGAGCACCGGTCGTTGGATCAAACTGTCCACCATCGAGCCGGGAATTTACAGGGTAAATGGTGAACAGCTCAAAGCTGCTGGTTTCACTGCCGGCATTTCCTCGGATCAATTGCGGCTTTTTGGAAATGCAGGGGGGGAGCTAGCGGAGGACAATGGTGCCCCAGCGGCGGATGACCTGCAGGAAGTTTCAATTGAGCTCTTTGATGGAGGAGATGGTCGATTCGATGCCAGCGATTATTTTCTTTTCTATACGGCAGGCCCGCACCAGTGGGTATACGATGAAGCCATTCGCCGTTATCGTTTTCGAAAAAACCATTATTCTAACAAGAACTATTTCTTTCTCCAGCTTTCAGCAGAAAAAGGCAAAAGAATCCCTGCAGCACCCGCATTCAACAATCCCGTTAGGCAGGTAAATGCGTTTTATGAACGTTATCGCCATGAATTGGATTCTTTCAATTTTTTGAAAAGTGGAAAAGAATGGTATGGCGAAGATCTGAGCAACCAGCCCGGAAGAAAGTCTACCCGGGATTTCCTGGTTCCCTTTACCGCAGTGCCGGGAAAACCCCTGAAACTGATCAGTGATTTGGCAGGAAGGGGGTTTGGACAGGTCAACCGGATCCCGGTTTTGTTGAATGGGAAGCCCTTGCTGGAGCACCAAACCCTTCCCTTGGTGGGAAGCAATCTTGAACCATCCGCCAATCCGAGCAGAGAGGAAGGGGAAGCCTTGCCTTCATCGGGATCCCTTCAACTGAGCTACCAATTCAATGGATCTGGAGTGAATGCAGAGGCCTGGCTGAACTGGTTCGAGGTGCATGGGATGCGCAACCTGGACATGCAAGGACTTGCACGCTTGCAGTTCAGGGATACAATCCGGATGCAGCGGGGTCAGGCAACTGAATATGTGTTGTCCAACCCGTCTGCCAATACCAGGATTTGGGATATTACCCACCCCCTTCAACCCCTTAACATCAATTTTCAATCAGGCAATCCGCTCCGTTTTGTGCAGGAGAATACCCAGATGAAGGAGTTTCTTGCCTTCGATGCCAATCAAACGTTTGCCGCTTTCATCGAAGGACCTGTGGCCAATCAAAACCTCCATGGTGCCAGTTTTCAAGACATGATCATTGTGGCGGACAAGGACCTGGTTGAACAGGCAGAGCGACTGGCAGCCTTTCATCGGGAGCGACAGGGATTGAAAGTGTTGGTGGTTCAGCCGGAAAAGATCTACCATGAATTCAGCACCGGCATGCCTGACCCTAGCGCCATCCGTAATTTTTTGAAAATGTTCTACGACAGGGCCGCGGGAAATAGCAGCCTAAGGCCCCAATATCTTCTGCTCTTTGGAGGGGCCAGTTATGTGCAGCTGGCATCAAAGTCGAAGGGCAAAAACAATGTTCCTTCTTACCAAAGTGCTTCATCGCTGGACCCGCTTACCAGCTATGTTACGGATGATTACTTTGGCTTCCTCGATGATCATGAGGATATCAACAGGAACTTCCCCGCCCCCTTGCTGGACATTGGGATAGGACGCATACCTGCCCGAACCATTGAACAAGCCAGGAATGCGGTTGACAAGATCATCCAATACCACGCCCTTTCAGCTTTTGGAAGTTGGCGCAACAACGTAACATTGGTGGCAGATGATGAGGATTTCAATCTCCACCTCAATGATGCCGAACAACACGCATCACTGATCGCTTCCAGTTCCACTGCTTGGAACCTGCAAAAGATATACCTGGATGCTTATGTGCAAGAGGGTGGTACAGCTGGATCCTTTTATCCTGGGGTCAACAAGGCCATTACCAAAAATGTCAACAGCGGCACACTGGTATGGAACTATAGCGGACATGGGGGCAGTACCCGACTTGCACAAGAATCGGTGCTCGACAAAAACATGATATCCCTCTGGGAGAACAAAGACAGGCTTCCCCTTTTCATCACGGCAACCTGCGACTTTGCACCTTTTGATGACCCTGGGCAATCATCGATCGGGGAGGAATTGTTGATGGCAAGACCTACCGGGGCCATCGCGCTCATGACCACCACGCGATTGGTTTTTGCCTCCAGCAACAAGATCATCAACAGCAATTTTCTCCAAGCGCTTTTTTCACGAAACAGCCAGGGCGAGATACCTGCCTTGGGGCAGGCATTGATGCAGTCCAAAAATTATACCGTTCAAAATTCAGGTGATTTTATCAATGCCAGAAAGTTCATCATGCTGGGGGATCCCGCTATGAAACCAGCCATCCCTGCCTACAAGATCCAGACCCTCTCCATCAACGGAAGATTGACGGGATCTGTTCCGGATACCATACGTGCACAGTCCGAGTACCTGATCTCAGGGGAAGTGTTGAGACCTGACGGCTCGCCTGCATTGGATTTCAATGGTGATGTATATCCGAAAGTATTCGACAAGCCAGTATCAATCAAATCACTGGCCAATGATGCCCAAAGCACAGCAGTGGAGTATCTTTCCTCTGAAACCATTCTATACAATGGGAAAGTCAAAGCAGTGAATGGTAGATTCAGTTTCAGGTTCATCGCTCCAAAGGACATGAACCTGACGCCCGGGAAAGGTAGAATATCCTATTATGCGAACGACAACAGGGTGGATGCTTCCGGCGGAACGGAAAATATCATAACGGGTGGAATCGGTAACACGGTTACGGGTGAAAAGGAAGGGCCGATCATCAAGGCATATCTTGACAGTCCCAGTTTCAAAAACGGAGATGTTGTAGCAACCACGCCCCTGCTGTCTCTGGAGCTTTCAGATGCTTCCGGTATCAACCTGACGGGGAGCCTCGGGCATGAGATCTTGTTGGTTGTGGATGGGGATCCGCAAAAGACTTTTGTTTTGAATGATCTCTTTTCACCCTTGAATGGAAATCTTTCCGGCGCGATCCAATTTAGGTTGCCTGCGCTGGAAGATGGGAATCATTCGCTTGTTGTCAGGGCCTGGGATGTATTCAACAATTCCTCTACCATGACCCTTCAGTGCAAGGTAAAGACCCCAAAGGCTATTCAGGTTTTGACACTGCAGACCATCCCCAATCCGGTAAGGGGCCAGGCGCTGTTCAAGGCCACCCTGAATGGGCCTACCCAGGGAGCAGAATGGCAGTTGTCCTTGTTTACCATTGGGGGTCAGTTGGTTCGATCATTTCAAAAAACAATAAATGAACCCTCCCTGCGTTCTATCGAAATAGTGTGGGATGGAAGGGATCAACGGGGAAATGCTTTGGGTTCCGGTGTTTATGTTTATGTGTTGCGAATGAAAACCCAAGAAGGGATTTGGACACAAAAGCATGGCAGGCTTATCGTTCTCTAACCTAAATTTCTTAACTTAGCTATATAAACCGGCTGATATCGAAGCAATTCTACCCAACGTCTATTTTATTGATCTTCAAAATTGAACCATGAAAAGAATTGTCAGCAGCCTGTTTGCCGGTACATTGTTTTTTGCTCTCCCCTTGTTTTCACAGGCACAGAATACCATTAATGTCGTGACCTCTGCCGTTCCCTTTTTGCGCATATCCCCAGACGCCAGAGCAGGTGGCATGGGAGACCTGGGTCTAGCTACTTCCGCCGATGCCAATTCACAATTCTACAATGTTGCCAAATATACATTCGCCCAACATCCAACCGGATTGGCAGCAACTTATACTCCATGGTTGAAGGATCTTGGACTGAATGATGTTTACCTGGCTTCACTGGCGGGATATTACCAACTGGATGAAACACAGGCGATCTCTGGTTCATTGCGTTATTTCAGCTTGGGCAACATTCAGTTCACGGATAACCTGGGAAATGATCTCAATACTTTTCGTCCACGGGAGTTTGCCATTGACGCAGGATATTCCAGAAAACTTTCTGAAAACCTGAGTTTGGGAGTTGCCCTGCGCTACATCAATTCAAATCTGGCAGGGGGGCAAGCCGTGAATGGTGTATCTTATAAGGCTGGCAATGCAGTTGCCGGCGATATTGGTTTGTATTACAATGCAGAAGGGGAGGATGGCAGTGGTTTTGCAGCCGGACTGGCACTTACCAACCTGGGTTCCAAGATCAGCTATACCAGCGATGCCACTCAAAAGGATTTTATACCTGCTAACTTTGGGTTGGGCGCTACCTACACCTATGTTAGCAATGAAGTCAACAAGCTGACTTTTGGCATAGACATACACAAATTGATGGTACCCACCCCACCTGCCTTGGGAGACAGCGCCGGACTGGTCAGTTATCGGACCAAGGGTGTTGTTGGAAGCTGGTTCAGTTCCTTCGGTGATGCACCCGGTGGTGGTGCTGAAGAGCTGAAAGAGTTTTCCATTTCTGCCGGCGGGGAGTATACCTACAACGATCAGTTCTCTGTTAGGGCAGGTTATTTTTATGAAAATCCCACCAAAGGCAACAGGCAGTATTTTTCTCTGGGTGCCGGGATCAAGTACAGCTCTTTTGGTGTAAACCTTTCTTATCTAATTCCTTCCGGTTCCGGTGTGAACAGGAATCCATTGTCCAACACCATACGTTTCAGTCTATTGTTTGACCTGGGTGGAGGAGAATAATATTAAAACATTTGCATGTCGTTCAGGATTGGCTTTGGTATTGATTTCCATCAGATGGTTGAAGGTAGAGATCTTTGGATCGGCGGTGTAAAAATCCCGCATCACAAAGGTGCCAAAGGACATAGCGATGCTGATGTTTTGCTGCATGCTATTTGTGATGCCATGCTTGGTGCACTGGCATTAGGGGATATAGGGGTGCATTTCCCCGATACAAGTGCTGAGTTCAAGGATATTGACAGCAAAATATTGCTCAAAAAAAGTTATGACCTGATCCGTTCAAAAGGGTATTCATTGGTGAACGTTGACAGTTCTCTTTGCCTGGAAGCTCCCAAAATCAAACCCCATGTGGCTGCCATGCAAGCCGCGATTGCCGAAATACTTGAATTGACAATTGACGATGTTTCCATCAAAGCCACTACAACAGAAAAGATGGGTTTTGTGGGCCGAGAGGAGGGACTCGTAGCCTATGCAACAGTGCTTCTTCAAAAGAAGATATAATTGTAAATTTGCCAAAAACCCATCTTGACGGTCCGGATCATCAATAAGTCTTCCCATCCCCTGCCGGCCTATGCCACTACCGGATCTTCCGGCATGGATCTCAGGGCGGAACTTTCGTCTCCTGTTGCCCTTAAGCCTTTCGAGCGCCAGTTGATCCCAACCGGTTTGTACCTTGAAATACCGGATGGATTTGAAGCGCAAATTCGGCCGCGAAGTGGAATGGCCATCAAGCAAGGCATCACTTGTCTGAATACGCCGGGTACAATAGATGCAGATTACAGAGGTGAAATCAAGGTGATCCTGATCAACTTGTCCGGGGAAGAACAACTGATTCAAAATGGAGACCGCATCGCACAAATGGTTTTTCAAAAAATTGAAATAGCCATTTGGGAGGAAACAACTTCTATCACAGTAACAGAAAGAAATGCTGGTGGGTTTGGCCATACCGGCAAACAGTAAGCACATGAAAAATTTACTTGTTTCACTCCTGCTGATGGCTGCCATTGCCTCTTGCCGGTCAACCCGACAAATCACAACCGTGGTTGCAAAAAAGGACAGTGCTGTGGTGGTTATCAATCCGGCAGAATCTGATTCTGCCAAATCGGTGAGGGCAACCTTGGCCAAGATTCAACAAAAGCAGATCAGTTTCACCACCTTTTCATCTAAAGTCAAGGTTGACTATAGTGACGACAAGAACAGAAGGCTCGATTTCAATGCATTTGTGCGCATGAAGAAAGACAGCGCCATTTGGATCTCCATCATCGCTGCACTGAACATTGAAGCTTTTCGTGTCATGATAACGCCAGACAGTTTGGTGATCATGGACAAATTGAACAGGACGGTACAAAAGAAGACGTTGTCATACCTCCAGGAAATCACCAAAGTTCCTTTTGATTACCATACATTGGAAGACCTCATCATTGGTAATCCCATCTACCTCGATAAAACCATTGTTGCATATGCTGACCAAGGTGAAAAACTATCGCTTTCCACTGCTGGGGAAGCATTCAAGCATATTCTGACGGTCAGCAAGAATGATCTCAGCCTTCTGTTTAGCAAATTGGATGATGTGGATGTTACCCGCAGCAGAACAGCCAATCTTTCTTATGCTGGATACAAAATATCAGGTGCTTGGATGTTCTCAGAAATGAGAAATATCTCTTTGTCGGAAAAAACCAAGCTCGACGTATTGCTTGATTTCAAACAGGTTGAATTTGACAAAGCCCTCAGTTTTCCCTTCAGCATCCCCAAAAATTATAAGGTGTTGAATTAACGAAACATAAAGGAAAAATCACGCAGATTTGTGCAAGTTCAAAAACATTGAAATGAGTAAAGGAAAAATCATACTGTTGTTCTCTATTGTCTGCCTGTTCACATCCGGGTATTCGCAGACCCGTGAAGAACTGGAAAAAAAGAGAAAGGAAATACAGCAGGAGATCGCCTCACTTCAGCAAGCCCAAACTGCCGTATCAAAGGATAAAAAAGCCAGTCTTTCCGACCTTAAACTGATAGAAGCAAAATTGAGAAGTAGATACGCCGTCATCAACAATCTCAATGATGAAATGCAATTGATCGAGAATACAATTTTTAGCAACAACAGGGAGATCTATCGTTTGCAGAAACAATTGGATACCCTGCGGCAGCAATATGCCAAGACGGTGCAATATGCCTATAAGAACAGGAGCAACTATGATATGCTCAACTTTATCTTCACTTCCACCAGTTTCAATGATGCCATCAAGCGGATTACCTATTTGAAGAGCTACCGCAAGTACCGGGATGAACAGGTATTGAACATCAACAAAACGCAAAAGGAACTTGAGGTCAGGATCGAGATGTTGAGTGCCAACAAGCAAGAGAAAGGAAAGGTGCTCACGGAACAGAACAAGCAAAAAGAAATCCTGGAGGATGAAAAGAAGGAGAAAAATCAGTTTGTATCAAAGTTGAAAGCAAGGGAAAAGGAGATTGAGAAGGAAGTAGCTGCAAAAAGAAAGGTTGACAGAAGTTTACAAAATTCAATTGCAGCCATTATCAAAAGAGAGATTGAAGCCGCCAGGAAAAAGGCTGAAGAGGATGCCAAAAAAATGAGTGCAGCAAACCTGGCCAAAGGAACAGAAACCAAAGCGACTGTTGCACCAGAAAAGGCTTCGGCTCCAGTGAGAAAGGCCAATTTATTGGAAAATACTCCGGAGGTCACTAAGGTCTCTGTTGGTTTTGAGAACAACCGAGGGAACCTTCCCTGGCCTGTGGACAAGGGAACGGTAACTTCCAGTTTTGGTCGTCAAAGAATTGAGGGCACAAAAATTGATGAAGACAACAGCGGCATCACCATCCAAACCATTCCTGGTGCTGCCGTGAAATCAGTTTTTGAAGGGGTGGTAACCACTGTCTATGATGTAGCCGGAAGTCAAACCGTAACCATAAAACATGGTAAATATTTTACTACCTATTTCAATCTTTCCACAGTCAATGTTTCAAAAGGAGCCAAAGTGAACATGGGTCAGGTGATAGGAAAGGCAGCAGAAAACTTTGATGGAGATGGAGAGATCGTTTTTATGGTCAACGAAGAAATGAGATTTGTGAATCCTGAATCCTGGTTGAAAAACCGCTGATCATTTCCCCAATACTTTGCTGTACAAGGATTCGTATTGCGGTACGATGTTGTGAATGTCGAATTTCTCAGCTGTCTTTCTGGCTTCTTTGCTGAAGTTCTGCAGGATCAGATCATTGGATAAAATACCCTTTGCGTTACGGCTCATGTTTTCTACGTCACCTATTTCACTAAGGTATCCATTGACGCCATTTTCGATGATCTCGGGCAATCCTCCTGCGTTGGTGGCGATCACTGGGGTGCCGGCTGCCATAGCCTCCAATGCAGCCAAACCAAAACTTTCATATTCTGATGGCAGTAAAAAAAGATCTGCGATCGCATAAATCTCTTCCATTTCCTGTTGTTTCCCCACAAATCTGGTATCCTCGCAAAGTCCGAGTTCCCTGCAAAGCTCTTCCGCCATCGGACGTTCAGGACCATCTCCCACCAGCAGCAATTTTGAGGGAATCTCTTTCTGGATCTTGTTGAAGGTATAAATTACATCTGCAATCCTCTTGATTTTTCGGAAGTTGGAGGCATGCAGGATGATCCTTTCTCCATTGGGTGCGATCACTTTTCGGAAAGCATCAATGGGCTTTTTTTTGAATCTTTTTGTGTCCACAAAATTGTGGATCACTGATATCTCTTTTTGGATAGCAAAATTGGCATGGGTCTCCGCACGCAGGTTGTCAGACACGGCTGTAATGGCATCGCTCTGGTTGATGGAGAAGGTAACCACTGGCGCATAGGTTTTATCCTTGCCCACCAGCGTGATATCTGTTCCATGCAATGTGGTGATGAAAGGAATAACGAGTCCCTGTTCTTTTAGGATCTGTTTTGCCATATAGGCGGCAGAAGCGTGTGGAATGGCATAATGCACATGCAGCAGATCAACATTGTTATTTTTCACCACATCCACCATGGTACTGGCCAATGCCGTTTCATAGGGAGGGAAGTCGAACAGAGGATAAGTGGGTACCCTTACTTCATGGAAAAAAAGATTCGCACTGAAACCGGTGAGCCTCACGGGTTGCTGGTAAGTGATGAAATGGATGCCATGACCTTTATCAGCCAAAGCCTTTCCCAACTCGGTGGCTAAAACCCCGCTACCACCAAATGTGGGGTAGCACACAATACCTATGTTCATGCTCATGTTTGTTTAACGAAAGTAGGGATAATAAGGTTCATTTAGCCCTTAGTTTGTAACTTAGGCAAAACCTAGATTATGTTCAAGTTGGCTTTTCTTTCTCTATCCGTTCTGGCGCTGTGTCAATTTGCAAATGCACAAACCGCTGATGATTCGCTGATGATCAAAAAAATCTCGGATGAGGTTTTCATGAACGGACAAGCCTATAACAACCTGAGATATCTCTGCAAAAAAGTGGGACCAAGACTTTCGGGTTCAGCTGGCGCCGCACTGGCAGTAGAGCAAACTGCCAGGATGTTGAGGGAGGCCGGAGCCGACACTGTTTACCTTCAGCCCTGCATGGTTCCAAGATGGGTGAGAGGGGATAAAGAGCAGGGAAAGGCTTCGCTTTCCAACGGCAAATTCATCAACCTCAACATCGTAGCGCTTGGCAATGCGGTTGGGACGGGCACCAAGGGCATCCATGCGCCCATAGTAGAAGTCAAGAACTTTGCAGAGCTGGAGGCATTGGGTAAAGACAAGGTCAAGGGTAAGATCGTTTTTTACAATTACCGCATGGATCCCCGCTATATCAGTACTTTCCGGGCTTATGGCGAAGCCGGTGTTTACCGTTCTCAAGGTCCTTCCCGAGCGGCCGCATTGGGGGCAGTGGGAGTCATCGTGAGAACCCTTTCACCTGTATTGGATGACAATCCCCATACCGGTGCAACACGCTATGATGAAGACAAGCCCAAGATTCCTGCTGTTGCCATCAGTACCAATGGTGCGGTAGAGCTGAGTGGATTGATCAGCAAAGGACTGGTTAAAAATGTATACTTCCGTACCACCTGTCAGATGCTCGCAGATGTTGAATCCTTCAATGTAGTGGGCGAGTTAAGGGGATCAGTTCATCCCGAAGAAGTTATCACGGTGGGTGGTCATCTCGACAGCTGGGACTTGGCAGAAGGGGCACACGATGATGGCACTGGCTGCATGCAAAGCATCGAGATCATCAGAGCTTTCAAAGCTTTGGGCATCCAACCCAAGCGAAGCATCCGTGCGGTCATGTTCATGAATGAGGAAAATGGATTGCGCGGTGGAACAAAATATGCCGAGATCGCCAAAACAGAAAACAAGAAATTCATCATGGCCATGGAGAGCGACGCTGGTGGATTTACACCGCGTGGCTTTGGCTTTAGTTCCAATGCAGCACAAAAAGCCAAGATCCTTTCCTGGCAGCCTTTGTTCAGACCCTATGGTGCGCTGGAATTCAATGAAGGGGGAGGCGGCGCTGATATCGGTCCCTTGCGTTCTCTGGGAACAGCGTTGATTGGTCTCAATCCGGATTCACAGCGTTACATGGACCTGCACCATGCGAAAACGGATGTCTTTGAAGCCGTCAGTGAACGTGAGTTGAACCTGGGAGTGGTGGTGATGGCTGGCATGATCTACCTGGTGAGTCAATACGGCTTCTAGATAGGCTCAATGTCCGATCAGGAATACGGCAGGATCTTTGGGCAGTGCAATATTTTCTTTTTTCCAGTCGCCCACAGACTTGGTTTGAATCCATTCATTGCTTGCGCTCAGGTGATAGGCAATGCAAAGCCTGGTCTGTGCCGAGAGTGTTTTGACCAATGCTTCATACATGGCCTGGTTTCTATAGGGAGTTTCAATGAAAAGCTGTGTGGCTCGGTCCTGCAAAGCTTTTTTTTCCAGCTCGCGAATCTTTTTCTCTCTTTCCCTTGCATCGATGGGAAGGTATCCGTTGAAATGAAAATGCTGTCCATTCATGCCGCTGCCCATCAAGGCCAGCAAGAGGGAGCTGGGGCCTGTAATGGGCTTCACTTCAATACCCAATGAATGGGCAACTGCCACCAGCTTTTGTCCGGGATCTGCAATACCGGGACAACCAGATTCACTGACGATGCCGATCTGTTTTCCTTCAGCTACAGCTTTCCTGAAGGCATCGGAAGTTTTCTCTTCTGATGTTCCGGTCTCATGCCATTCTCTGTTATCGATATCAAACTGCCTGTCAATTTTTCGGAAGGCTCTTCTCGCGGTTCTGATATCCTCTGCAAAAAAAACTTGACAATGATTGATGGTTTCAGCAATATTGGCCGGCAGGGCATGAAAACCATCTTCTGCAATTGGAATGGGGATGAGGAATAGTTTCGACGGCATCTCAATCAACTTTTTTGTTGTCTCTTACTTCGTACATGCTGATGGTAGCAGCGATCACAGCGTAGGCGGGTGCCAATACCCATCCCACCACCAACACACAGTGCAGTAGATAAAATACAATGCCATTCCCAATCGCCAAACCTTTGTGACTTCCTATGAATTCAATGCTCTTGTTGGCTGATATTTTTTCTCTTTCACAGGTATAGTCGAGCATCGAAAATCCATAGTAATAGCATTCCACCAATATGGCGATGATGGGCGATATCCATCCAATGAAGGGAAGCAAAGACAGAAAGATGATCGAGATGATGTAAACGGTTTGCCAAAGCGTATTGCGAAGGGCCATTCTCATGCCTCTCAAAACATCGGATAAGTACTGTTTGAAATTGAATTCAAATTTTTCTCCTTTGATGATAGAGGCAGTCCTCTCGCTCAGAAAAGAAAAGACCGGGGCCCCCACTATCAGCCATATGTACTTGAACAATGAAAAATAGAGCAGCATCAGGATCAGCCAAAGCATGATGCCTCCAACGGTAAAGAGAAACCCGATCCAACTGTCTTGCAGCCTATTGAGCCATCCTTTCAATCCAGTTTCAATCGTCAGCCATTCGATGGCAGCATTGGCTGATTTGGAAAAGAAGTACATGCTCACACCAAAAAGAATGGCGTATATGATCCCGGGAAGGATGATCCATCTCCAAAGTTTATGTTTTTGTATAAAAGCATGTGCTTTGAAGTACGATTGAATGGATATGACGATTTCCTTGAGCATATTGCTGTTCAGTCGGAGCAAAATACACAAATGATTTATCTTCACCCAATTGATGCAGGAAAATCAAACCCATTCAACAAAGCTACAGTGGTTGGCACTTCTTGGAGGTCCGCTTCTTTTTGCATTGCTATTGTTCTTCAATCCTTTGCATCTTGATCAGGCTGGTAACAAGGTATTGGCAGTAGCAGTGCTGATGATCTATTGGTGGATTTCAGAAGCGATTCCCATGCCTGCAGTTGCACTGGTCCCATTGGTGCTGTTTCCATTGATGGGTATTGCCAAGATCAGTGAAACAGCCATTCACTATGCCAATGAAGTGATTTTTCTTTTCATGGGTGGTTTCATGATCGGATTGGGCATCGAAAAATGGAACCTCCACAAAAGGATTGCCCTGTCCATCGTTCAATTCACCGGAACAGGTGGTAACAAGATCATTTTGGGCTTCATTCTGGCAACAGGCTTTATCAGCATGTGGTTGAGCAATACGGCTACGACCATGATGATGTATCCCATTGCGATGTCGGTCATTTCGGTGGTGCATGTTAAAAACGGGCATGACCAGCGTACCCGGAATTTTGCCCTTTGCATCATGTTATCCATTGCCTATGCTTCCAATTTTGGAGGCATCGCCACGATCATTGGCACTCCGCCGAATGTTGCCTATGCATCTTTCATTGCCAAGAAATTCAATTTTGATATCTCTTTTTTTTCATGGATGATTGTTTGTCTTCCTGTTGCACTCATGCTGCTCTTTTCTCTTCAGTTGGTGCTGACCAGCATGTTTCCCAACAAGTTGCAACAGGATACCACCATGCACGCTTTGGTAAAAGAGGAGCTGGCAGCACTGGGTCCCATGTCTGTTCCAGAAAAAAGGGTTTTGTATATTTTTCTTAGCACTGCCTTTCTATGGATCTTCCGAGATCTGATCAACAAGCAACCCTATTTCAGGATGGATGATAACATGATCGCTGTTTTTGGTGCCTTGCTCATGTTCTTTGTTCCGGCTGGCAACAAATTGGAGACAAAGGAAAGGATCCTGGTTTGGTCTGATACCTCAAAAATGGCATGGGGTATCCTGTTGTTATTCGGAGGGGGCATCACCTTGGCTGCAGCTTTGGAAAGGGCAGGTTTAATTGAAATGCTAGGCAAGTGGCTGGCAAGTTTTTCCGGAAGTTCGATGATCCTGCTGATCATAGCGATTGCCACCCTGTCCATCTTCATCAGTGAGGTGATGAGCAATGTTGCGCAGGTGATTGTATTTGCTCCGGTTGTAACCGGAATTGCAGCTGCAGTAGGGGTTGATCCTTTGCTGTTGGGAATACCCATGACACTTGCTGCCAGTTGTGCTTCGATGATGCCTATGGGAACCCCACCCAATGCGATCGTTTTTTCCAGCGGTCATATAAAATTGAAAGAGATGCTGAAAGCAGGATTTGTGATGAACCTGATCAGTATTTTGCTGACCGTATTGGCAACCTATTTCCTTGTTCCTTTGGCCATGCGCATGGTAAACTGATCATCAGAAGATCGTGCAGTTTAATTTTAGAAAATCGGGTAGTTCAATTTAGAAGATCGGGCAGTTCAATTTTTTCTTGAATGGATCCCGAAGTCCGTTGGTATAGATGATGGACAGTTCAGTACCACCCCTTGATACAGAGGCTGGGCGCAAGGTTGACTGATTGATGTCGTAGGTCACGCCAAACCGGAAGCGGTTTACTTCCAAACCGATATAAGGGATGATGGCATCTCCCAGCCGATACCATCCTCCTGTATACAGTTCCAGTGGATTTTCATAACTGCCATTCAGGTTGAAGGCAAAGGCGCCTCCCGCAAGCGTTTCCCTGGCAGCACCCTGTGTTTGATGCATCAAGCTGAGGTGAAAGGATTTGTTTCCCCCGAGTGGTAAAAATGCACCACCATGAATAGTAGCACGTTGGTTCAGCAGATAGCTGCCTCCGTAAAAAGTTTCAGAAGGCCTGTTCAAATGGTACACGGATGCTCCTACGTAAAAACTGTTGTCGCCGTCGGTACTTAGCGCATACATGAAACCCGTATTGAGATCAAAATAGTTGATTGAAAAAGGATTGGCTGCAAATGATTCTCTTGTCAAACCCGTAAAGCCCAACGATGTCAGTTCGTCTTCCAGATCAGCTCTTCTCAAATCCAGTCGTTTGCTCACGAAGCTACCCTGAAATCCAACTGTCACCTGGTGTTTGCCATCTTCATCCAGTGCTTTGGTATAGGCGGTACTGATTGTGTAGTAGGAATTGTTGAGTATCTTATTTCCGCTTTGGTCATTGAGGGCCAGGAATCCAATTCCCCAGGTATCATGTTCAGGAATCCTGTTTTTTAGGATCCCAAAATCAATGGCAGCAGTGGAGCTGGTAAAGGCATTGTTAATCGTAGGCCACTGTTTTTTTAAATTACCGGAGAAACGGTAACTGCCATCAAACTTGCCTGTATAAGCCGGATTGAGCGTGAGGGGTGAGACAAAGAATTGTGAGAAATGCGGATCTTGACCGAATCCATTGTGTTTGCAAAAGATCATCAGCACGATCAAGAACGATAAAAAACATTGGATACGGTGGATCTTCATGTTTGTTTTAGGATTGTGCTTTTTCACCAAAGGCAAGGTCTCCTGCATCTCCCAGTCCTGGAACAATATATCCTTTGCTGTTCAGTTCATCATCAATGTCGCCGCACCAAATCTTTGCTTCCGGAACAGCCTTTTGCAAGTGGTCGACTCCTTCTTTGGAGGCAATTACACAGGCTATGTGCAATTCAGCAAAATGCCATTCCTTCTTCAGCAATCCGATTGTTTTAACCAGTGATGCCCCGGTTGCCAGCATGGGATCTGCGATGATCACCACTCTGTTGGCCAAATTCGGACAGGCCATGTAGTTAAGACTGATTTCAAAGCTTCCATCGGGATGATGTTTGCGGTAGGCAGCAACGAAGGCATTGTCGGCTTTGTCAAAATAATTCAGCATTCCCTGGTGCAAGGGTGATCCCGCTCGCAGAATGGTTGCCAGGACAGGTTGTTGACTGAGCATTTTTGATTGTGCCTTACCCAGCGGAGTGGTCGTTTCCTTTTCTACCCATGAAAGTGTTTTGCTGATCTCATAGGCAATGACTTCTCCGATCCTCTCGATATTCTTGCGAAACCTCATGCGGTCTGCTTGAACATCCACGTCTCTCAGTTCACTGATCCAATTGCTGAGGAGTGAATGGCGCTCGCTTAGATTTATGACCATACATTGTGTAATTTCGGGGCTGTTACAAAACTAATCATATTCCATGTTATATAGAGTAATCGGCCTCATGAGCGGCAGTTCGCTGGACGGACTCGACATTGTTTTTGTTGAATTGGAAGAAAAGGGCGGAAAGTGGACCCATACAATATTGGAAGCAGACTGTATACCATATGATGAAGAATGGTCCGGCAAGTTATGCAATGCGCCATCACTTTCTGCTGCAGCATTTGTTAAACTCCATGCTGATTATGGTCATTTGTGCGGTCAAATGATCCAACAATTCATGGAGGATAAAAAGCTGGCCTTCAAGGTTGGCCTGATCGCATCACATGGCCATACTGTCTTTCATGTGCCCGGTTCCCATACCGTTCAGATAGGAGATGGAGCCGCTATCGCAGCCAAAACTTTACTACCGGTAGTAAGTGATCTGAGGGCATTGGATGTTGCGTTGGGAGGGCAGGGAGCACCGATCGTTCCGATGGGGGAAAAGTTGCTTTTTGCTGAGCACAGTTTCTTTCTGAACATTGGCGGCATTGCCAATATCTCCTTCAATGGTCAAAACAGCTACGATGCATTTGATGTTTGCCCTGCCAACAGGGTTCTCAACATGATCGCCGGGCATAAGGGCCTTGCTTTTGACAAAGATGGCGCATTGGCAACCCAGGGAAGAATCCAGGAGGAATTATTGGAACGATTGAATGCGATGGCGTACTATCAGCAACCCTTTCCCAAATCCCTTGCCAATGAATTCGGAACAGATATCCTGTATCCGCTCATCAAGGCAACTACTGATTTGGATGAAGACCTCATGGCCACTTATGTCGAACACATTGCCATACAAGTGGCGAGATCAGTTGAATCCATTTTTGCTTTGCGCCAACCCGAACCTAGCAATCAACAAATGATGATCACCGGTGGGGGGGCTCTCAATCGTTACCTGGTTTCCAGAATTGCCAATCATCTCGCTCCATTGGGCATCACTGTTGAAGTGCCGGATCTTCAGACGGTACTGTACAAGGAAGCACTGATCATGGCTGTTTTGGGTGTGCTCAGGTGGAGAGAGGAAGAAACCGTGTTGCAATCGGTTACAGGAGCCAGCAGGGCCAGCATCGGCGGTGCTCTTTGGATGGGATCGAATTGATCAGACAAAGAGCAGGAGGATCGCTGCAGCCAGCATGATGATCAAGGCAGTGCAACCCAGGATATTGGAAAGCCAGCCATTGGTATATTCCCCCATGATTTTTTTATTGTTGCTCACCCTAAGAATGATGAATATCAGCAATGGTGCAGTCAATCCATAAATGATCGCCGTCACCACCAGTGCATTGACGGCAGAAATTCCTGTGAAGTTGATGCAGAGTGCGGTGAGAATGGAAGCGACCATGACCAGGTAAAAACCTTTTGCCTCATGAAATTTTTTGTTCAGTCCTTCTTTCCATGCCATCGTCTCGCTTACCATGTAAGACAATGAACCTGCCAATACCGGTACTGCCAGCAACCCCGTTCCGATGATACCGATAGAAAAAAGCAGGTAGCTCATATCACCTGCCAGGGGCCGCAACGCCTGCGCTGCTTCTTCGACTGTTTCGATCCTTTCGATGTGGAGGTCATGCAATACTGACCCGGTTGATAGGATGATGAAGAAAAAAACCAGGTTGGATAAAAATATACCGGTGCGGATATCTTTTTGCATGCCATGGATGATCCTTTTGTCGACCACCAGTTTTCTCTCTTCGATCTCTTCCACTTCCATGGAGGTCTGCCAGAAAAAAAGATAGGGCGAAATGGTGGTTCCCAATATGCCGATTACGATGAGGAGGTATTCTTTTGTCCACATGATCTCCGGAACGACTGCTGCCCTTAAAACCTTGTTCCAATCCTGTTGCACCAAAAAGGGTACAACCAGGTAACAAAGCAACGAAAGGCATAACCACTTTAGGTAATAGGAGATCTTGGCATAGGGAAGTACAACGATATAATATGATAACATCACACCGATGCCTACACTAAAAACAGGAGAAGGGATGGAGGGGAAAAGCATGTTAGCCACGGCACCCATCCCGGCCAGGTCGGCGCCAATGTTCAAAACGATCGCACCAAAACTGATGGTTACTATCAGCAACACCAGCCACTTCGGGTAAAAGGGTTTGATGGCTCCAATCAATCCTTTTTGGGTGACCAGCCCGATTCTCGCACACATTTCCTGCAGGGCTGCCATGAGCGGAAAAGTAAAGACGGCTGTCCACAACGTACTCAGTCCAAACAATGTTCCCGCCTGTGAATAGGTGGCAATGCCGGATGGATCGTCATCACTGGCACCTGTTACCAGCCCCGGTCCGAATATCCTCTTGATCCGTTTCTTGATGTAGCATGTTACGCGTTGGATATCCATGGGTACAATACTAAGGTGCTACGATCATTTTCAATAAAAAAGCCGGAGTTGATCTCCGGCTTTTTATGTTTTAGGATTTATAACCCCATTTTTTCATGATCTCAAGGTCTTCCTTGACGGAATCCAAGGGTGCTTTTCCCTGATAGGCTTCCTGCTCGATGATGAAATGTTTGGTGCCCCATTTCCTTCCCAGATCAATTACCTCTTTAACAGGAACGATACCCGTACCGAGGATGGTGGACTCGTATTTTTCATGACCGCTGGCCGCCAGGATCTCATCTTTCACGTGCATGGATTCAAACCTGCCTGGATATTTCTGCATGATGTCCAGTGCTTTGGCACCTCCATTGATCATGTTACCGATGTCCAATTGTTGCATGACCAACTTGGGGTCTGTTTCAGAGAGGATGATGTCGAAGAGGGTTTGTCCGTTCAACTTCTCGCTGAACTCAAAATCATGGTTGTGGTATCCAAATTTCATACCATACTTCTGGCAGAGTTCACCTGATTTGTTGAATACGTTCATGAAGGACTTCAACTCATTGATGTCTGTGCGGGTCTTCTGTTCCATAGAAGGACTGATCACAAACATTTGTCCCATGGCGGCTGCATCCTCCACGGTATATTTCCATGCATCTGTAAAGTCCTTTTTCGAAGCATCCCAATGCTTGGTGGTCATCACAGTATGTCCACTCGGCATCTTGAGTCCCAGATCGTCCAAGACCTTTTTGAACTCAGCGGCTGTCCATCCATAAAATTTACGGTTCACATAGCTGGCATGTTCAACATGCTTGTAACCCATGGCAGACAATTGTTTCAAGGTCCCCGAAGGATCCTTGCCCATGTCTGTCCGAATGGAATACAATTGTATACCGGTAAGCTCTCCCTTTTTCGCATTGGCAAAAAGGTTTTGTCCCAGTAGCGTAGCCCCTGCAGCAGTGAAGGCTGCATTGCGGATAAAATTTCTTCTTGTTAGATTCATATGGCTCATTTTAGATTTTCTGAGCCCTTAAGTTACAAAAAATCAGAGGAATCTGGCTGTTCTGCTTTCCTTGCATTTTTTCAGGCCATTGGGGGTGCCAGCATATACCAGTGATCCCCCTTTTTCGCCTGCTTCCGGTCCCAGTTCAATGAGCCAATCCGCCGATCTGATCACATCTGTATTGTGTTCGATGACAATGATGGTATGTCCTTGATCGATCAATGCATTGAAAGAAGTCAGCAGTTTTTTGATGTCATGAAAATGCAGTCCGGTTGTGGGCTCATCAAAGATGAACATGATCTTCTCCTGGTGTCCTTTTCCTTTGCCGAGGAAGCTGGCCAACTTGACCCGCTGTGCCTCACCCCCTGAAAGCGTGCCACTGGATTGACCCAGTTTCACATACCCCAATCCCACATCGCTGAGGGGTTTCAATCTTTGGCAAATGTCTTTTTCGTCGACAAAAAATTCCATGGCTTCGTCAACACCCATTTCCAATACATCGAAAATATTTTTCCCTTTGTAGGTTACTTCGAGCACTTCGTCTTTGAATTTTTTGCCATTGCAGCTTTCGCAGATCAGGTGTACGTCTGCTAGAAACTGCATCTCGACTGTTTGTTCCCCTTCTCCCTTGCAGGTGTCGCATCTTCCTCCATCCACATTGAAGGAGAAATGTTTGGGTTGAAAGCCTCTGATCTTGCTGAGGGGTTGTGAAGAAAAGAGATCACGAACACTGTCCCATGCCTTGATATAGGTTACAGGATTGCTGCGGGATGATTTGCCGATAGGGTTCTGGTCGATCATTTCCACCTGTCCGATCAGGTCGGTTTCTCCTGATACCTGTCTGTGCAATCCCGGTCTGTCTGATACGCCTGTAATCTTTTTTTGCAGCACAGGGTAGAGGATTTTTTTCACCAGGGTGGTCTTGCCGCTGCCGCTTACGCCACTGACAACAGTGAAGATGCCCAGCGGGAATGCCACATCAATCTGCTTTAGATTGTTTTCAGCAGCCCCTTCAATGAGGATGGAATTTTTCCATGATCTTACAGATGCAGGCGGCTCTATTTTCATGTCGCCACGGAGATAGGCTGCTGTCAGGCTTTTTGTTGATTGGATCAGTTTTTGGTAATCGCCTTCGGCAACCACTTCACCTCCTAGGTGACTGGCAAGGGGGCCCATATCGATGATATGGTCGGCTTCCCTCATCATGAGCTCATCATGTTCTACCACCACTACGGTGTTCCCGAGGTCCCTGAGGTTTTTCAATACTTTGATCAATCGCTCTGTATCCCTGCTGTGGAGACCGATCGATGGCTCATCTAATATGTACAATGAATTGGTGAGGTTGCTTCCCAGGCAACGGGTGAGCTGAATACGCTGACTTTCACCACCACTGAGACTGTTGGCGAGTCGATCCAAGGTCAGGTAACCCAGTCCCACATCCAGCATGGTCTCCAGCCGCTGGTTGATCTCCATCAGAACCCTTTTGGCAATGGCGGTCTCGTGTTTGCTTAGGTTCATCTGCTGCATCCATGCATACAGATCCTTGACCGGCATCTTGCACAGCTCTCCAATATGCTTTTCGTTTATTTTCACATAGAGGGCTTCTTTTCTGAGGCGGTATCCCTCACAAGTAGTACAGGTTGTTCTGCCCCGATATCGGGAGAGGAGCACCCTGAACTGGACTTTGTAGAGGTTTTCTTCTACCTCTTTGAAAAAGTCATTGATACCATGGGCGTAACGATGTCCCTTCCATAGGAGCTGATGCTGTTCGGGGCTAAGTGCTGCATAGGGTTTATGGATCGGGAAATCAATTTGTTTGGCTCCTTTGATGAACTGCTCTCTCCACCAGTTGAGTTTTTCGCCTTTCCAGGGTGCCACAGCACCTTCATAAACGCTGAGCTGATGATTGGGAATAACAAGATCGGGGTCTATGCCCAATACCTGGGAATACCCTTCACAGACGGGACAGGCACCATAAGGATTGTTGAAGGAGAAAAGGTTGGGCACAGGTTCTTCGAACCGCATGCCATCGGCTTCAAAGCGATTGGAGAACGCTTTTAATTTTGTACCGCTTTTGATCAGCATGCGACCATCCCCTTCGTAAAAAGCCAGGGATATGGAGTCATTGATTCTATTTACTTCATCTTCATCAAATTTCTTCAACACCAGTCGGTCTACCAGTATATAGGTTTGTTCTTTGGGTTTCCATTTTTGATCGGACACAAGATCCTCCATCTGCGCAATGCTGTCATCATTGGCATCAAAGATCCTGGAAAACCCTTTTTGCATCAGAATATCCAATTCTTCTGCTGGTTTTCTTTTGTTGCCGGAGGGGAAGGGGGTAATCAGATAGACTCTTGCGCCAGGGCTAAGGTTTTGGATGTACTCCAGCACATCGGCCACATCATCTTTTTTTACGAGGGTGCCGGAAATCGGTGAAATGGTTTTGCCGATGCGGGCAAACAACAGCCGCAGGTAATCATAGATCTCTGTCATGCTGCCAACCGTGGAACGGGGTGTTCGGGTCACCACTTTTTGTTCGATGGCAACAGCGGGACATAACCCGGCAATATGATCTACATCCGGCTTTTCCATGCGCATCAAAAACTGACGGGCATAGGCACTTAAACTTTCTGCATATCTTCTTTGTCCCTCTGCAAACAGGGTATCAATGGTCAGTGACGACTTTCCTGAGCCTGAAACACCGGTAACCACTGTGAGCCGGTTCCTGGGTATTTCTACGTATACGTTCCGTAGATTGTGCATACGGGCACCCTGGATGAAAATTGCCTCTCTGCCAGAAATATTTTTTCCTGATCCTTTCTTTTCCTTTACTGGTGCGGCTTTTGGCATAATGGAGATGCAAAGATATATTTTCTATTGCGTTTAGGGAATGTGCAGTTTCATGCCTTCAAAACATTATTGCCAATATTACGCTTAAAGCACGTACGGGTAAATACGTATTTGTTGAAAATTGAGACTATTAAATTTTGCTCGCTTGTGGATAGTTTTAGATTTGGTAGGCCATAGCACGGCAAGCGATACTACCACAGATCCTTTCAACCATTTAAATGCCATTTATGAGAACCCTTTCCAACTTAACCGACCATAAGCTGATTCAACTTTTTATCAGCGGTGATAATGCTGCCTTAGAAGGGTTGATCAACAGGCACAAAGACAGGATTTTTACATCCATCGTTATCCTGGTGAAAGATAAAAATCTTGCTGAAGACATTTTCCAGGAAGTTTTCATCAAAATCATTGACACGCTTCGTTTTGGTAGCTATACCGACGAAGGTAAATTCCTTCCCTGGGCATTGAGGATCGCACACAATCTTTGTGTGGATCATTTCAGGAAAGCAAAAAGAACGCCTGTGGTTTACAACAAACGTGAAGAGCATGACATGTTTGAGAATATTATCATTACCGAAGAGGGTGTTGAAAGCAGGATCATGAAATCTCAGCGCCATGAAAAGATTCGCCAGCTGTTAGACCTGCTCCCCCTAGAACAGCGTGAAGTGATTGTTTTAAGACATTTTGCCAACCTGAGCTTCAAGGAGATCGCTGAAAAGACCAACTGCAACATCAATACTGCTCTCGGCAGGATGCGCTATGGTTTGATCAACCTCAGGAAAATGATGAAAGAGCGTCAGGTAGCGCTTTAAGCTATACCACCCATTATTTACGCATCGCATCCAATCCGCACTTCAGCCATTGTGCATATTGTCCGGCGTCGGGAGTATATCCCACCGGGGCAGTCAACAGTTTTTCATCAGCTGATATGACCACATACCATGGTTGTGATGTTGCATTGAAATTTTCAGTCTGAAATAGACTCCATTGATCTCCCACTGTTTTGATGTTGGCTTTGGTTCCGTTTTTGGTCGTATAGGTCATTTGTTTAGAGACCGGTAAGACCGCCTTGTCGTCCACGTATAAGGAAACCAGTATATACTTTTCCATGAGTTCCTGCACTTCGGGTTTGGTCCATACATTTTCTTCCATCTTTCTGCAGTTCACACAAGCCCACCCTGTAAAGTCGATCAAAATAGGTTTCCCCTGTTCTTTTGCCAGTTTCAGTGCCTCCTCATAATCTTTCAGAGGCTCATCACAATTGATGGGATCTTTGTATACGCTGTAACATACCGGAGGCGGGAAACCACTCACCAAACTGATGTTGGCAGCTTTGGTATTGGTCAGTCCAGGTGCAATGTAGACAGTGAATGCCAGCACTACCAGCGCAAACGCTTTTCTCCCCCAGGATATTTTTTGTCCTGCGCTGTCATGCGGAAAACGCAGCCACCCCATTAGGTAGCTGAACAATCCCAAGAAGATGAGTATCCAGGCACCGAAGAATATTTCTCTTTTGATGATCGACCAATGCGCCACCAGGTCTGCATTGGAAAGGAATTTTAAGGCCAAAGCTAGTTCGATAAAGCCCAGAACAACTTTCACTGTATTGAGCCATGAACCGCTTTTGGGCAGCGAATTCAGCCACTGTGGGAAAAGGGCAAACAAACCAAAGGGGAGTCCCAATGCCACACCAAAACCAGCCAGTCCTGCAGTCAGCGGCCAGGCTCCTTCTGTTGCGGTGCCCACGAGCAAGGTGCCTAAAATAGGGCCGGTACAAGAGAAGGAAACAATGGCCAGCGTTAGGGCCATGAAAAATACACCGGCAATGCCTGAACCCTGTTTGGCATTGGCTGAGTTGGCGAGATTTCCCGGCAGGCTGATCTCATAGTATCCGAAAAAAGAGATGGCGAAAAAGATGAAAATAGCAAAGAAGGCTGTGTTGAGGTAGACGTTGGTAGAGATGTCATTGTAGATCGTGGGACTCACATTGCCGATCAGGTGAAAGGGAATGCTGAAGGAAACATAAATGAGAAAGATGAAGAGTCCATATAGAATGGCGAGTTGTTTGCCTCTTTTTTTATTATCGCTGTGTTTGGTGAAGTAGGAGACGGTTAGGGGTACCATGGGAAATACGCATGGAGTGAGCAGTGCGAAAAGCCCTCCCAGAAACCCCAGCAAAAAAATCTTGATGGGGCCATTTCCTGATTCTTTTGAGGATCCGATCCCGCAATCCTGAAGCGGTTTGTTGGGGTCCAATCCGGGTATCAGGATCTTGCTTTTCGATGCTGTTCCGCCCTCCAGTGAAACTTCCAACTCAGTTTCCTCCTGATAGAATTCACCAGTGGCATCTTTGCCAAAACTATAGGCCAGTTTTACCAGGAGGTTGGCAGGGATGTCTTTGGTGAAGCGAATGGTTGCCGATAACTGAACCTTGTTGGTTAGCACAGAAAATGATTTTCCATCAAATAGCTGGCTCTTGATTACTACAGGCTTTGTGGTTGCACCCAATGAAAGGGGTTCGATCGTTTCAATGCTTTTGTCTGGTAATATCAGCTGCATGGCAGGCAAACCATCAAAATCAGTTCCGGGAGAAAAGATTTCCCATGCTTCATTGTTTTGGGTACTGAGGAGAAGGCGGTATTCCTTTTCTCCGGTTTTTTTGGAGGAAATTTCCCACGTTATTTTCTGAGATTGCTCTTGTGCATTTGTAGCTACCTGCCAAAAAAATGCAGGAATGAAGAGCAATAGGATATGTTTGATCATGTGAAAATATTAACCGCCAATGGGAATCTTGAAACTCACTTCTGATGGGGGCAGGCAAAGTTCGTCGTTGCATACCATGAACTCTATCTTACCATTGAGGCTTGTTTTGGCTTTGGATTTGGCATTCACGATCTGTACAAAGGTGACTGTCTTTTCATAGAAATTCACTTTGCCATCCCATGCCTCTTCCATTTTGGTGATTTTCTTACCCTGTTCAGCGGGTTTGCCTTCCAATGTTAGCAAGGGGTTGGGGGAGAAGCTGATCGTGGTTGGGATGGGACCTTCTACTCCTGCCTGTTGCGCATACAGGTGATAGTTCCCCTGGATGACAGCAGTCATGCGGACTTCATATTTTTTATCTTCCAATTTTTTGGCCGCATATGTCCAGGTCACCTGCTTTGCTGAGCCAGACTGGGCCGATGTTGCCAAGGAGAAGAAAGAAACAGACAGAATACAGAGAAGAATATTTTTCATGATCATGATTTATGCCATCATAGTTTCTTTTACGGACTGAAGGAAGAGGGTGTTGAAAACAGTTCTTCCATCGGTATTGCCAAGGGCTGTCGCACAGGCTCTTTCAGGGTGGGGCATCATCCCAAAAACATTTCTATTGGCATTGCAGATGCCTGCAATGTTGTGCAGGGTGCCATTGGGGTTTGATGCAGCATTGATATTCCCCTCCTGGTCGCAGTATTGGTAGATCACCTGATCATTGTTGATGATGGAGGCCAAGGTATTTTCGTCTGCATGGAATCGACCCTCACCATGGGCGATGGGAATCTTCAGGGCTTTGTTTTCCTTACCGATGATGTGTACGTTTTTGCAAATGAATTGCTGATTGGCATTCTTTAATAGTACACCAGGAAGCAAACCAGATTCACAGAGGATCTGAAATCCATTGCAAACGCCAAACACTTTGCCTCCCTTTTCTGCAAAGGCTATGGTTTGTTGCATCATGGGGCTGAATCGGGCGATTGCTCCACAACGCAGGTAATCGCCATAAGAGAATCCTCCTGGCAAAACGATACAATCTTCAGTATTGAAGGCGGAAAGGTCATTGTCTTTGTGCCAAAGCTCCAATACTTCCTGACCCAGATCATCCCTGAGTGCACTGATCATGTCTCTGTCGCAATTGGATCCCGGAAATACTACCACGCCAAATTTCATGGGCCTGAATTTGGGGCAAAGTTAACATCTTTCAGGGAATGTCTTTCTGAGATCGGGTTTTTTAACGAAGCAATGCAAGTGCCAGTAATCCCAGGATCAGCAGGTTGGGTACATAATCTCTTTTGAAGCTGTTGAAAAAGGGAATGAAAAGCAGGGAGGAGGGGATGAGCAACAAAGAAAAATGAGCAAATGGCTGTTTCAAATGAAGGGTCATCACGAGGATTGACAATAGAAACATAACCAGGATGATCAAATAAGATTTTCGGACTTGTATGACCATTTTTCCCAGTTGTCCACCTGAAACGACAAGGCTCATCAAGGGTAAAATAATCATGCAACTCCATACCAGCCCTTCCTGAAGGGTGAAAGCCGGAACAGAAAATTCCCGTTGCAAGGCTGGAAGAAAAGCGCGACCCGCCAGCTGATCAGTCAGGTACAATCCCGCTATCAAAAAGTAAAATGGCATGATAAACCCTGTACTCGAGAGCAGCCATTCCCTGGCCGACAGGGGTCTCATGATCAGGGTGCCAATAATAAGCCATATGTAGAGAATAAGATAGGTTGTATGGAAAGAAGCCATAATGCCGCAGAGAAAACCAGACAAGAAGAGGTTTTGAAAGGGTCTGGCTTGTTTGTAAGAAAGGATCATCAGTTTGAAGATGATGATCAGGAGCGCATTGCAGACCAATCCCAATGGGCGCAATGCATAGGGGGAGAGTCCGCTGAACAAAAGAAATCCAAGAGCCGGCAATAGCCCGGGCTTATCAATCAGTTTGTTATCAGAGACTACTTTGTTCAGGTACAAGGCCTCTATCAGCAAAGCTACCGCACTGATCAATCCACTGGCCATCCCCTTTTTAGGGTCCATCCAAGAGAGAAAAGAGAGCAATCGGTCGTGAACAAGCGTAAAGCCGGACCCTTCCATGGATGGCAGATCCTGCCATGGATGAAACAAGGGCAGTCCTGAGAGTACTGCCAACAGAATAATTGCGAGGGGGTTGTTATGCCTGAATAAACTGGTCACGTTTGCCTATCAGAATTCAATTTTTGCAAAGCAAATATAATTCTTGTACAAGCAAGGCATGATGATTTGTCGCAAGCCGACCTGTTTTCCAAATTTTGGCATGAAATCGTATTCTCGGTTCAGGTTTTTCAAGGTGGGTTGTCTCTTGAGCTTTCCTTCTCCGTCAATCGTTGCAGAGTTCAGCAAAAGCTCTCTTTTTTCTTTTTGGTTGAACAGGAATCGTACTTCATTGCCCGTGTTGAAGAGTTGATAGGAGAGGAAGGTATCCGAATTGTCGTCATATTGACTCTTTCTGATCACATTGCTCCACCGGAGTTTTCCGTCTGCATTGAAAAAGAATACCACAATATTCTCAGAAACATGGCGAACAAAATTGTTTTGCGGGCCAAAACGATTGAAGGGGTCATAAAATCCATAGGAATAGAAACGATTCATCGGGGAAAAATACATCATGTCAAATGGAGACAGGAAGGGATTTCCCCAGCCATAGAGGTAATCAAAACGATTCCAGGAATTGTTTCTTGAACTGGAATAATAATGTTCAGAGACCACTGCAAATCCTCCATCCTGCACAGGGAGCACATGCCGGATGAATTGGTCATTGAAGGCAGATTTGAGCGCAGAACTTTCACTTTTGGCATCCATTTTCAAGCTGTCATCGAATAGGAAGTCTGCTTGGGTTAACGGGGATCCTGTTTTTTTATCCCATACAAAGGAGTAAATACCATCAATATTTCCTCTTTTTTGTTTGTAAAGAAAGGAAGTGAGGATGATGCGTTTGTTGAAATTGTCAAACTTGAGCTTCACTTCATCGAGTGATTTGTCTTTGAATGCCAAAGGAATTTTGGTGATCGTATCCTCCATTGCTCTTTTGAAGACAAGGTCCACCTTGTTCACATATTCCCTGTTGCCGGTACGGGTAGCCCTGCCAAAAACGAAATCACCATCATTGTCTACCATGAAATCAGTAAAGTTTCCCTCTCTGTCCGGCACATACAAACCAAATCGACTTCTCTTTTGCAGTTCCATTTGGTTGTTATAGAGGAAGGATGTCAGCTGGTAATTTTTGTCGTTGATGCGTTTGATCTTGAACAGCACGATCTTTTTCTTGTCATCACTGTTCACCATGGTATACACCTTGCTTTCGCCAGTGCCATTGGTTTGGGAAGTATCCAGGTCAACCGGGTCTGTCATGAGTTTTCCCTCACCGTTTATTTTTACCATGGAACAATAGACCACATTTCTTTTCTGGTACTGATAGATCATGTAGGCAAAGTCGGGATAGGCAATGAAATCGACGTTGATGACACGTTCAGGAAGAAAGTCCATCTTTACCCTGTTCTTCATTTGCATTTCATTGTCATACACACAGATATCATGCCTGTTCTTGAAGTTTTTATACACGCTGATGTTGCCGCCCACTTTTCCAATGATCTCAAAGTTCATTTCCCGGTAATCGTCTTTGTCAACCACCGAGTAATCGATCCTTTGCGCCGCTGCAGTCATGATGCAATAAAGGGCCAGTATTGTTCCGAGGAATTTTTTCATGTGATGGGGCTTTCAGGTTAAAATTAGTTCATGCATTCCATACTCATCATCATGACATTCGTTTTTGCCCAAGGTTTAGTGGATTTAACGGAATTTTTATTTTTTAACCTTTTTGAAAATGATCCGAGAATCCCTATAACTTTGTTCGGCCATTTGGCAATCATTTTATTTCTCTACAGTGGGTAAACACATCAATCAAGTAACCGCAGCCGGGTTACTCATCGCCCTGGGGATCATTTACGGTGATATTGGAACATCCCCTCTTTACGTATTCAGTGCCATCATCAACGGAAGGGTTATCAGCGAGGAGTTGATCCTCGGAGGTATCTCCTGTATCATCTGGACCCTTACCCTTCAAACAACTGTAAAGTATGTGATCCTGACCCTTCAGGCAGACAACCGGGGAGAGGGGGGTATTTTCTCTTTATACACATTGGTCCGAAGAAGAAGGAAGTGGCTGATCGTCCCAGCCATGATCGGGGGAGGAGCATTGTTGGCGGATGGCATGATCACGCCTCCTATCTCTGTGACCTCTGCAGTAGAGGGTCTTTCGCAACTCCCAAGATTTGCCAACATTACCGAATGGCAAATCGTAACCATCGTTCTCGGTATTCTCGCTGTGCTTTTTTTCATGCAACAGTTTGGTACCGCCTCGATCGGTAAAATGTTTGGGCCTATCATGCTGGTTTGGTTTTCCATGCTGGCCGTTTTGGGTGTGATCAATCTTACATCCGACTGGTCGGTTTTAAAAGCTTTCAGCCCCCATTATGCCATCCGATTGTTGACCTTGTATCCCGGTGGTTTCTGGATCCTGGGTGCCGTATTTCTTTGTACTACTGGTGCTGAAGCTTTGTACTCTGATATGGGACATTGTGGCAAACAAAACATCCGGTTAACCTGGATGGGTGTTAAAGCCAGTTTGATCATCAACTACCTCGGGCAAGGAGCCTATTTGTTAAGGCATACCGGAAAGCTCTATGCCAATTCCTCTTTGATGAAAGATCCTGCATTTCTTGCTTCCAATCCTGGTGTAGAAGCCTTGCAAAACCCCTTCTATGCGAGCATGCCGCAGTCTTTTCTGTTGATCGGGATCATCATTGCAACAGCTGCAGCTATCATCGCCAGTCAAGCGCTTATCAGTGGATCTTTCACGCTGATCAGTGAAGCCATGCGCCTGAACTTATGGCCCAAATTCAAAATCGTTTACCCTACGGAAGAGAGGGGGCAGCTATTCATTCCTGCCATCAATCTCTTGTTGTTTTTGGGATGTTGTGGGATCGTTTTGTATTTCAAAAACTCTGGTAACATGGAAGGCGCCTATGGCCTGGCCATCACCCTTTGCATGATTGCTACCTCCATCTTGTTTGCCAACTACCTTGTATTGCACCGTGTCAAGTCCTTTTGGATCTACCTCTATCTGATTGTTTACTTCAGCATTGAGTTTGCATTCCTTTTTGCCAACCTGGAAAAATTCCCCCATGGCGGTTATGTGACCCTGGTGATGGGTGGGGTTTTATTGTTGATCATGTATGTATGGTTCAAGTCGCGCAAGATCAAAAACCGCTATGTTGAATTTGCGCGTTTGGAAAACTATCTCCCCGTATTGCAGGAGTTGAGCAATGACCAAAGCATCAACAAGTATGCCACTCACCTCGTTTATCTGAGCAGTGCCAACAACCCCAAAGAGATCGAGTACAAGATCATCCACTCCATCCTCAACAAAAAACCCAAGCGTGCCGATATTTACTGGTTTGTGCATGTAGACACGCTGGACGATCCTTATACCTGTGAATATGAAGTGCAGACGATCATTCCGAATGAAGTGATCCGGGTGGAATTCCGATTGGGATTCAGGGTGCAGCCCAAGATCAACCTCATGTTCCGCAAGGTGGTGGAAGACATGGTAGCCAATAAAGAGGTGAACATCACATCCCGTTATGAGAGCCTTGCCCGCAACAATATCGCCGGTGATTTCGAGTTTGTAGTGATGGAAAAATTCCTGAGCCAGGACAATGAACTGCCTTTTTGGGAAAGAGTGGTCATGAAATTGTATTTCTGGTTGAAGGAAGTTTCTCTGTCTGAAGAAAAAGGATTTGGATTGGATGCCAGCAATGTGACCGTTGAGAAATTCCCGCTGGTTGTAGCTCCTGTTAAAACGCTCAAACTAAAAAGAATCCTCAAGGAGGATTGATCATAAAAAAGAGGCTGCAGAAAATGCAGCCTCTTTTTTTATCAAGGTCCGGTTGACCTTTTGATTTCTCTTTTGGTTAATTGATCTTCTCTTTCTCCAATGCTTTCTTCAACTTCTCTTCGTACTGCAGATTGATCTGGCTGAATCTATTCACTGCTGCTTCCAGTCTGGTTTGGAGGGCCTTGATGCTGGCCAATTGTAAATTGCTGGGGGCAGCTTCGTTGTTGCAGATGGCAACATAGACCTGTGTGATGTCCTCCCTCAATCTGCTCTCGTCTGCAAAGATGGAGGTCTGTTTGATCGGAATGAGCTCGCCACGATGGTTCTCCAGTGCGTCCATAAAGTTCTTTGCCCATTCGACGGCTTTCTTGTTCTTCAGTTTGGCGATCCCGTCTTTGTAGGATTTTTGCTTTTCAACGATATCGTTCACCAATACAGCCAGCTTTCCATGCAGATCATACAATTCCATGGCAGCTGCAAACTGGGCCTTTCTTTCTTCCAGGCTGAACCCTGTTTTTTCGCTGTGTACCAATCGGAATGGTTGGCTATATTCTTCTTTGCCAACCTTCATTTTCAAAGTATAGTTGCCGGGCAATACCTGGGGGGCGAATGCCGCACCAATGTCTCTTTTGGTAGAACCAGTTGCTGTTTTGGGTGGGATCATGCGTTGTGCCCAGGTTACCCTGTTGATGCCCTTGCGGGTAGAGCCGGGGAGGGATTGCACCAGCTTTCCTGCTTCATCATAAATCTCCAGTTTGATGCTTCCTCCATTGAACCTGTCCTTCAGGTAATACTGGAAGGGTTTCAATGATGGGGCATTGGGGGATACCCAACCGCCTGTGCTGGGAAATCCGCCATCGCCAAAGCTGCCGGTCGATAAGGCAATATCACCTGTTTCAAAAAGATGAAAATCTTTGTTGGCGATTTTGGCTGTAAGGTTTCTCATAGGTGAAATATCATCTACAATGAGGATGCCCCTGCCATGTGTTGCAATGATGAGATCGTTTGTTTCCGGATGGATCTTCATGTCTCTCACCAATCCGTACCAAGGTATATTGTTCTTCATCCTAAACCAGTCTTTTCCGCCATTCAGGGAAGCGAACAATCCCATTTCGGTGCCGAGGAAAAGCAACTCAGGGTTTTTGGGATCTTCGATGATTTTGTGGGCAAATCCACTGAACTCCTTGCTGGTAAAAGCTTTCCAGGTTTTGCCACCATCGGTTGATTGGGCTGCATAGGTTTTGTGGTCGCCATACATGTGGTTGTCAAAACTGGCATAGATCGTTTCCTTGTTGAAATGAGAGGCTTCAATGCTGCTCACCCAGGTTTGTGCAGGGATGCCTGCAGCTGCAATGTTGGCAGCAACATTGTTCCAGTTTTTCCCACCATCTTTGGTGATCTGCAGGTTTCCATCGTCGGTACCCACCATGACCAGGTTAGCATCGAGGGGAGATTCGGTGATGGAGAAGATGGTGGTATGGTTTTCGGCGGAGGTATTGTCAGCACTCAGGCCACCGCTGTTTTCTTGCTCTTGTTTTTTCTTATCGTTCGTGGTCAGGTCCGGCGAGATCCTCTCCCAATTTCTTCCCTGGTCCTGTGTGCGATAGAGGTATTGGGCTCCGGTATAAAGATTTTTGGGATTGGCTTTTCCTGCTACAATGGGGGTATTCCAGTTCCAGCGGAGTTTTTCTTCGTTTTTGGTTTGAAGGGGACGGATGCTGACGGATTTGATCGTTCTCAAATCGATGCGGTTCACATCACCACCCTGAGATTCCCCATAGGCAAAGTTGGCATCGGTGGGATCGGCAGTTACCCAGAATCCATCGCCACCATAGAGGGCTTTCCAATCGCCATTGCCAACACCACCTGCGGTTGAAGAAGGTGCCATCCAGCTTCCATTGTCCTGCAATCCTCCGAATATCCTGTACGGTTTACCCATGTCGTGATCCACATGATAGAATTGTCCCACCGGCAGGTTCTGCATGAAGGTCCAGGTTGAACCCCTGTCGAGGCTCATGTAGACTCCACCATCGGTTCCCAGATACATATGGTTGGTATTGTTGGGATTGATCCAAAGAGCATGATGGTCACTGTGCACCCATCCACCTTCACCACTGGCTTCTGCAAAGGAATAGCCACCATCACTGGAATAGGCAAAGGAGTAGGCTGGTCGGTACACTCGTTTTGGATCTTTGGGATCGATCACCAGGGTGCTGAAATAAAAGGGCCTTGAGACCACATTCATGGAAGCACTTTGTTGTTTCCAGTTTTCACCCGCATCGGAGGAGATATAAAGACCGGTTTCTTTGGCTTCCACGATCGCGATCAAGTTGTTCGGCGCAGAAGGGGCTATGGCCAATGCCGTTCTTCCCAGCGGTTTTGCTGGCAGTCCTTTGTCGAGGGCTTTCCAGGTTTTGCCACCATCTGTACTTTTGAAGATCCCACTGCCATCTCCTCCGGAACTGAAGGAATAAGGTGTTCTCCTGAATTCCCAGGTGGATGCGTAAAGGGTATTGCTGTTTTGCGGATCGATGCAAATATCAGCGCAACCGGCTTTTTCTGACACATAGAGAATCTTTTCAAAAGTCTTGCCGCCGTCGGTTGATTTGTACAGGCCTCGGTGTTTGCTGTCGCTCCACAAGGGTCCTGGGGCGGCAACATAGAGAATGTTGCTGTTGGCTGGATCAATGGCAATCTTTGCAATGTGTTCGGTAGAGTCCAGCCCACCCACCTTGCTCCAGTTGCTTCCACCATCGGTGGATTTGTAGAAGCCGTCTCCGATCGAAACGGAGTTGCGCATGTTGCTTTCGCCGGTACCTACATAGAGAATCTTTGGATTTTTTTGGTCGATCGCTATGGCACCAATGCTCTGGCAGTATTTGTCAAAGATGGGTTTGAAGGTGGCTCCTGCATTGGTGGTTTTCCAAACACCTCCACCGGCTGTACCGATGTAAAGGGTCTTTCCATTTTCAGCATTCACGCCTTCAACGGCACTGATCCGTCCACTCATGGTGCCGGGCCCCAGTACCCTGGCTTCCAGGGTGCCGAAAGTGCTGGAGTTGATATCGGTTTGGGCCATTCCATGGCCTGCAACCATAAGGGGCAGTGCGAATAAAATTTTTTTCAGCAGATGATTCATGGTTTTGGTTTTCGTTGAATAAAAAAACCCGGTATTCCGACCGGGTTTTTGAAATATACCATTCAGTTATTGTTGCACCTTGAAGAGCGACTCGTCAACGGGTCCGTTCACCACCACTTTGTTGACATTGATGGGAGCAGGTACACCATTGTTTTCGATGGTGAAAGCCACGGTGATGCCCTCTGGCAATTTTTGAAAATTGCTCATGTTGACAACAGACTCTACCTCCTGTCCATTGGCTATTACTTTGGAAGTGGTGCGTATGCAATAGTATGATTTGGGGTCAATGAAGTAAACGATCTCATTGCCATTTTTACGGGTCATTTTGATCTTGAAGCAGGATACACCATCTACTTCTTCATTGTCGAGTTTTTCAATCTTGTGTCCCTTTGTTTTATAATCCACTACTTCACCTTGAATGTCCAGCTGATCCTTGCCATATTTCAGCTGCTCTTCTGTCATGGGTTCAGGCTTGGTTTGTCCCTGTACCGGCATGAAGCTCCAGCCACCTGCAGGCGTGATGATGGTGTAGTTGTTCATGCCCATGACATTGAACTCCTGTCTTACGCCTTTGTTTTGTATGCCAATGATCACCACATTCAGGTCCATTCCCTGAACACTAAGGGTAGCCTCCTGACGGATGGTATTTACTTTCTTCCAGTTGGCCTCGCCACCAATGGCTTCTACATGTTTGGCCAGGATCTCTTCGGCAGTTTGTGCGAATGACATGGCTGAAAGACATACTGCCATCAGGGACAATGTCAAAAATTTGAATGTTTTCATTTGTTTTGATTTATGGGTGCAATATATCGACGATTGTGCAGGGCCAAAAGGAAATACTGTTAAAATGAGTAGCGAATCCATGAGCGGTTATAAGGGTCTTTTGCCGGACTTCCCATTCCTTCGTATCTTGTTTTATGTCATGCACCGTCATACGGGGAAATCTGGTGGACGCGCTGGCCCGCAGCATGCAGCCGGTGGAAATCCAACTGCGGGATGGAAAAATCAGCTCCATTCTGCCGCTGGATGGGTCTGTTCCTGATCTTTCATTGCCCTTTATCCTGCCTGGATTCATTGATGCCCACGTGCACATTGAGAGTTCCATGCTCATTCCTTCCGCCTTTGCTGCTCTGGCCGTCACCCACGGCACCGTTGCCACGGTCAGCGATCCTCATGAGATCGCCAATGTTTGTGGGATGGAGGGTGTGAAATTCATGATCGAGAACGGCAGAAAAGTACCTTTCAAATTTTATTTTGGTGCGCCCAGCTGTGTACCGGCCACAGTTTTTGAAACGGCTGGAGATAGCCTGGATCCGGATCAGGTGCGATCCCTCTTGGAGATGGACGAAGTGAAATACCTGAGTGAGATGATGAATTTCCCTGGTGCCATTGCCGGCGACCCTGAGGTGATGGCCAAGATGGATGCTGCCAAGGCATTGGGCAAACCGGTTGACGGACATGCACCGGGATTGAGAGGAGAGGCCCTGAAAACCTATGTTGAACGGGGCATTTCAACCGATCACGAATGCTTCACTTTGAATGAGGCACTGGAAAAAATTGCCTTGGGGATGAAAGTGATCATCCGCGAGGGAAGTGCTGCCAAAAACTTTGATGCCCTGCATCCCCTGATCGATATATATCCAGCCATGATCATGTTTTGCAGCGATGACAAACATCCGGACAGTTTGGCAGCAGGGCACATCAATCAATTGTGTGCAAGAGCAGTGGCCGAAGGCCATGATGTATTTCATGTGATACAAGCAGCCTGCATCAATCCTGTATGGCATTACAAGCTTGAAGTAGGGTTGCTTCGTGAAGGGGATCCGGGAGATATGGTATTGATCGACAACCTGCGCGATTTTACAGTACTCACCACCTATATCAATGGCAGGAAAGTTGCAGAGAAGGGAAAGACCTTGATCGATACCCGTAGCATAAACATTCAATCCATCAACCGATTTGAAATTGGTGAGATCACCAAAGAAGAATTGAGGCTTTCAGCATCCGGTAAATATCCCCATCCTGTTATCGGTTGCAAGGACGGACAGCTGATCACCGATAAATGGGAGTCGTCTCCCCTCGAAGAGAACGGAACCTGGCAATCCAATATCCAAAACGATGTGTTGAAAATGGTCGTGGTCAACCGCTACCATCAAGCACCTGTTGCCATTGCCTTTGTGCATGCTTTCGGTTTGAAGGCGGGAGCCATCGCCTCATCCGTTGCCCATGACTCCCACAACATTGTAGCAGTGGGGGTAGACGATGAAAGCCTCTGCAAGGCCATCAACCTGGTCATCCAAGCAAAGGGAGGAGTGAGTTGTGTGGGAAGCAACAGAGCGTGGATGTTGCCATTGCCCATCGGGGGACTCATGAGTGCGGATGATGGCCACACTGTGGCAGAAGCCTATACCGCCATCGATCTGGCAGCCAAGGCATTGGGGTCAACTTTGTCAGCACCCTTTATGTCGCTCTCCTTCATGGCCCTTTTGGTGATTCCGCATGTCAAGCTAAGCGACAAAGGATTGTTTGATGGGGATGCTTTCAATTTCTACCAACCTTTGCAAAACTGATTTGTTAATGAGCATATGAAAAAAAGAGTTTGTGTTATCGGAGCTGGCCCGTCTGGCATCACCGCCGCCAAAAACCTCTTGGACGAGGGCCTGGAGGTGACGGTCTATGATTATGGTGAAGAGGTAGGCGGCAATTGGGTTTTTTCGGAGAAAGTGGGACATAGTTCTGTATTTGAAACCACGCACATCATTTCCTCCAGGACCCTGAGTCAGTATGATGACTATCCCATGCCGGAAGATTACCCGGATTATCCCTCCCATCGACACCTGGCTGCCTATTTTCAATCTTATGCCCAGGCATTCAACCTATATCCGCATATTCAGTTCAACACCTTGGTCAAGCATTGTCTGCGAGATCAGGAAGGAAAATGGCAAGTAACAACCGAACGAAACGGTTCAATGCATACAGAGACTTTTGATGCCCTGGCCGTTTGCAATGGCCATCACTGGCAGCCCCGAATGCCTGAATATCCCGGAATGTTTGAGGGAGATTTCATCCATTCCCACGCTGTAAAACGTTTTTCCGCCTTTGCCGGAAAGCGGGTTCTGGTTATCGGCGGAGGTAACTCGGCTTGCGATGTTGCTGTGGAAAGCAGTCGCGTTGCCGCCTCTGTTGACATGAGTTGGCGAAGGGGATACTGGATTGCACCCAAGTTCATGATGGGCAAACCGGCCGATGTGTTCAGCACCAAGATCCACTGGTTGCCCAGAAAGATCTGGCAAAAACTATCCGCCATCAGTCTTTACATCCGCAATGGAAAAAATACTGATTATGGTTTGCCCAATCCGGATGGCCCCTTGGGTTCACATCATCCCACCATCAACGAAGACCTGTTTTTTACCATCCGCCATGGAAAGATAAAACCCCGCGCCGACATCCAAAGTCTGGATGGGAAGAAAGTACATTTCATAGACGGTTCAGTTGGTGAGTACGATGTGATCGTGGCCTGCACAGGCTATGTGATCGCACATCCTTTTTTCGAAAAGCAATTCATTGATTATGCTGAGGGGGAAGTACCCCTGTGGTTGCGCATGATCCATCCCACCATCGACAATCTTTATTTCATTGGTCTTTTCCAACCGCTGGGTTGCATTTGGCCGGGTGCGGAGTTGCAGAGCAAGATCATGGCAAGGGAATTGGCAGGACTTTGGCATCGTCCTGATAATGTTGCTGCATTGATCGAGAAAGAGTTGCGTCATCCGGATTTCAAACAGATTGATACCCCGCGGCATACCATTACAGTTGACTATCATCGTTTCAGGAAAAGATTGCTCAAACAACTGCCAACAAATTATATCCGTCATGCGATTGCAAGTCATCCATCGCCCACAGCTTAATGCCGCCACAAAGGGACACCTGGTATTGATCCATGGTGCCTGCATGGGCGCCTGGGTTTGGGAGGATAATTTTGTTCCCTTTTTTCACCAACAGGGATATGAGGTGCATGCCATCAGTTTAAGGGGACATGCCGGTAGTCCCAATGAAAAGCCGATCAAGTGGACCAGCATCATGGATTACAAAGCGGATTTGCTGCAATATGTCAGCACGCTGGAAGGACCCATCTTCGTCATAGGGCATTCCATGGGAGGATTTACGATACAGCATGCTATGAATGAGCTACCCTCCAACGTAAAGGCTGCTGTTCTTTTGTGTTCCGCGCCCAGGCATGGATTGTTTGGCCTGGTCATGAAACTGATCCTGCATTATCCGATTGGCTTTCTGATCTCCCTTTTGCAAATGAGCTGGCTTCCCATCATGAAGCATCCTGATAAATTGAAGCGTGTCATCTTCAGGGAAGATTTTTCATCCGCTAAGATGGCAACGGTCTTGCCAAAAATGCAGGAAGAATCCTTTCTTGCTTTTCTGCAAATGGTCTTTTTGAAGTTGCCACGATTAAGAAGGGTAGTCATTCCGACCATGATCGTTGGAGCAGAAAAAGATTACCTGGTCAGTGAGCGAGATACCCGAAGAATGGCAGCTTACTATGACCTGCAGCCTTGTATCATAGAAGGTGCCTCACATTGTTTCATGCTGGAAACCGGCTGGGAAAAAGTTGCAGAAAAAATCAATGCATTTTTAGCGGAGCATGGAACAGGGCACTGAAACGAGCAGCACCCAGCACTGCCAATGGCTTTTTGTTGGGAAGCCCAAGCAATTGAACATTCTTTGCCATTTCTGATTCATCGTTGTCAACCGAGAGTTGAACATTGGCAAATGGATACCATTTCATCCTGGCTTTGACATCCACAGTTGTTTTCAACAATTGATTTTCCATGAATGAATAGGTCATCAGGTTCATGGTGGGGATCAAGATTCCCGGTCCCAATGAGCCTTTCCAAGTCATGATGGGATGGCCTTCCGGATTGTCCAAAGAACTTTCGATCTTGTTTTGGGTAAACTGGTGCCGGATCGGTTCCAGTGTTTTCGGGTATCCCCAAAGATTTCTTCCTCCATCCACTGACAATTGAGAGGTGACCGGGATATGGATGATGTATTGTCCCCCTTTCCTTTTTTCAAAACCTGCATAAAGGTCGAGCCAGTTGCTCAGATGACTGGCATGATGCTCTTTCAACACTACGGGGATGGAGAGGATGATCTCGTTGTAGGCACCCAAATCTGATGCTTTGTATTGGATCAACCCTATGGCGACCACTGGTTTGCCGAAAAAAAACAACGCAGCTTTGAGGCCAGTACCTTGCAAATGTTTGTCAACCGTTATACGATCTGCTCTATAAAGCAAGGCCATGTAATGCACATCCTGGAAGGCCAGTGGAAAGGTTTGTTTCATGTGGTCAGCCTGCATCATGATCATCTCATGCGGTCTGCACTGCTGAGCAGCGCTTCATCATGCGTGATGCCCTTGTAGGCAAAGACATGGAACATGATGATGAAGACGGGAAGGATGGCAGCGATCTGCCAATTGCCAGATGCCATGCCCAATTCTTTTCTAAGCGCCTCGATCAGAAAATATTGCAGGACAAATACAGCAACTGTCAACAGTATGTTGACTACGATCAGCATTTTTTGACGAGGCCTGTTTTTGAAAAAGAAAATATTGGCCAAGCTGATGCCACCCACTATGCAAATGCCGGTGAAAAGAATCAAATTCTCGCTTGCGCTATATTCTTTTTGCGCACCCCCAATAAACATGCCTGTGAAAATGGGAAGATAGCCAAAGAATGCTGCACAGGCAGCACTGGCCAAGAGCCATAAACTTTGAATTCTCTGTATCATAGCATTTTATTTAACCGAGTTCAGGATACAAGGGGAACTGTGACATGAATGCCTTTACATCATTTTTCACAGCTGCAACAATGGCTTCATCGTCTGCATTCATCAGCACTTTATCGATCATGTCCACCACTGTGCCCATGTGTTCTGCTTTGAGTCCACGGGTGGTGATGGCAGGAACACCCACGCGAATGCCGGATGTCACAAAGGGACTCTTGTCGTCGTAGGGTACTGAATTTTTATTGAGTGTGATATGAGCCCTGTCCAATGTTTCCTGTGCTTTTTTGCCCGTTATGTTCTTGTTGCGAAGGTCGATGAGCATCAGGTGGTTGTCGGTTCCGCCACTGATCAGGTGGTAGCCTTTTGCAACAAAACCGGCTGCCATGGTTTGTGCATTTTTTTGCACATCCAGTTGGTACGCTTTGAAGGAAGGATCCAGGATCTCACCAAAGGCAACTGCTTTGGCGGCTATCACATGTTCCAATGGTCCACCTTGCATGCCAGGGAATACGGCCAGGTCCAGCAGTGCACTCATGGAGCGGATATTTCCCTTGGGATCTTTCAGTCCAAAGGGATTGTCAAAATCATTGCGCATCATGATCACACCTCCGCGTGGTCCGCGCAGGGTCTTGTGTGTGGTGGAAGTAACGATATGGCAATGATCGAATGGATCGTTCAATACACCGGCAGCCACCAATCCTGCAGGGTGGGCGATGTCTGCCAGCACCAATGCACCGATCTCATCCGCAACGGCACGGATCCTGGCATAGTCCCAGTCACGGCTGTAGGCCGAGGCACCGCAGATGATCATCTTGGGTTTTTCTTTTCTGGCGGTTTCTTCCAGTTGCTCGTAATTCACGAGTCCTGTTTCTTTGTCCACGCCATAGAAGAATGCCTGATAGGTTTTGCCACTGAAGTTAGCGGGACTTCCATGGGTAAGGTGTCCCCCCATGCTCAGATCGAGCCCCAATATTTTATCACCCGGTTTCAGGCAAGCCAAGAATACTGCTGTATTGGCTTGTGCTCCGCTATGGGGTTGAACGTTGGCCCAGGAGGCGTTGAATACTTTTTTCAGGCGATCAATCGCGAGGCTTTCAATTTCGTCAACTACTTCACATCCACCGTAATATCTTTTACCGGGATATCCTTCTGCATATTTATTGGTGGCAACAGACCCCATGGCTTGCATCACCTGGAGTGATGTAAAGTTTTCTGATGCAATGAGCTCGATGCCTTCGCGTTGTCTGGTCAGTTCTTTTTTGAGGAGGTCAAATACCAATGAATCCTGCTGCATGGTGTAAAATGTTTGCGCGAAATTACCCTTTTTTCAGACACCCATTCGGATCGTTTCCCCACAACTTTCATACTCAATGGGGTCGTTGCTGCCGATGATGACCAATCGGTCTTGGGTCAGGTTGGCGATCAGCTCCTTGTAAAGTTCAATTCCCTGTTGATCCAGGTTGGTACAAGGCTCATCCAGCAGGAGGAGAGGGGTATTGGCGTAGAAAGCCTGTGCCAATTTGATCCGTTGTTTCATGCCACTGCTGAAATAGCGTATCTGCTTATTCGCTGATTTGGAGAGGCCAATGGATTCCAGGATATGGACGGTATGATAACCGGGCTTAAAGGGTTTGAACCGGGAATGGTATTCCAGAAATTCCAGGGCAGTCATCTCTTCGATCAATTCCAGGTAGGGAGCGGCAATGGAGACGTATTGATGGAGTTTTTCCGCAGCAATTTCCTGTCCCTGCCAGTTGCAGTGGATCTTGCCTTCGCTCAGCAACATGGAACCCGCGATGCATTGAAGGAGGGTGGATTTTCCAGAGCCATTATGGCCTGTAATGGCATAATGTTGGGGAGCCCCCAATTGCAAACTGGTCTTGCGGAAGATCCAGTCTCGGTTGAATCGTTTACCGGCCTCAGTTACCGTTATCGTCATCAAAGGCGTTTTTGCTGAACTTTTTGATGATACCCCTACCGCTTTCCCTGATAAAGGTGATGATCTCATCCCTTTCATCTGTAACGGGAAACTCTTCCTCCAGAAAATCAATGGCCTGGGTGGTGTTCATTCCCTTGTTGTATATATAACGGTAGATGTCCAGTATTTCGTTGATCTTTTCAACCGTAAAGCCTTTTCTTTTGAGTCCCACTGAGTTTACACCTGCATAGGACAAAGGAGACCTGCCTGCTTTGATGTAGGGAGGTACATCTTTTTGGACCAGTGATCCTCCTGCGATGAAGGAATGCTGTCCGATTTTGACAAACTGGTGGACGGCACACATGCCGGCAAGGATGGAATAATCCCCCATGATCACATGCCCTGCCATTTGTGTATTGTTGCTCATGATGCAATGATCTCCTACAATACAGTCATGCGCGATATGGCTATAGGCCATGATCAGACAATTCTTGCCAACAATGGTTTTCCACCTGTCTTTGGTACCCCTGTGGATGGTGACAAACTCACGAATGGTGGTATTGTCGCCTATCTCCACGCTGGTTTCCTCTCCCTCAAACTTCAAGTCCTGTGGTGCAGCAGAGATAACGGCACCCGGAAAGATCCTGCAATTTTTGCCAATCCTCGCACCATCCATGATGGTCACGTTGCTGCCGATCCAGGTTCCTTCGCCGATCTCCACATTTTGGTGGATCACCGAAAAGGGGTCGATCTTGACATTGGTTGCGATCTTGGCATTGTGATGGATATAGGTATGGGGATGGATCATGTGGTTCACATTTTATTGGATGCTTTCTCTCTTCACCAATTGCGCCATCAGCATGGTTTCAGTGGCGATCTTGTTGCCTACGTATACGGTACCTACCATTTCGCAGAGTCCGCGGCGAATGGGACCGGTCAGTTCCAGCTTCATAACGAGTGTGTCACCCGGAACCACCTTGTGTTTGAATTTACAATTGTCGATTTTCACAAAATAGGTGTCGTAATCTCCGGGAGGAAGGCAATTGATGGCCAGAATGCCGCCGGTTTGTGCGAGGGCTTCTACCTGTAAAACTCCCGGCATGACAGGGTTTCCAGGGAAATGTCCTGCAAAGAAGGGTTCATTGAAAGTAACATTTTTGATGCCTACGATATGCGTATCGCTCAATTCAATGATCTTGTCCACCAACAAAAAAGGGTAGCGGTGGGGCAGTACCTTTTCAATCTGGGTGGTACTGTATACCGGTTGTTGGTTGGGATCGTATACCGGTACGTTCTTGGTATGTTTATTCTTCTTGATGTATTGCTTGATCAGCTTGGCGAATGCAACATTCGATGAATGGCCTGGTCTGTTCGCAATGATATGTGCCTTGATGGGGAATCCGATCAGGGCCAGGTCGCCTACAACGTCCAGCAGTTTATGCCTGGCAGGTTCATTGGGGAAGCGCAGTTCCAGGTTGTTCAGGTAGCCCTCGCTCTTTACTTCGATCTTGTCTTTTTTGAAGATACCCGCCAGTCTTCCCATTTCTTCCTCCGTCACAGGTTTGTCTACCACCACGATGGCATTGTTGATGTCACCTCCCTTGATCAGGTTGTTGGCCAGCAAGGCCTCCAGCTCATGAAGAAAACAAAAAGTACGACAAGGAGCGATTTCAGACCTAAAATCACTGATATTTTTGATGCCGGCATGCTGGGTGCCCAGCACGGGACTGTTGAAGTCGATCAGTGTAGTCACTTTGTATTCCATGGCAGGCATGGCTACCATTTCCACCCTATTCTTTTCATCGTAGAAGGAGATATTGGTATCGATCGTGTACCAGATTTTGGCAGCATCCTGTTCTTCCACACCAGCTTGATCGATGAACTCGATAAAGGGCTGTGAGCTGCCATCCATGATCGGGATCTCCGGACCATTGATATCGATCTGACAATTGTCAACGCCCATGCCCACCAGCGCAGCCAAGATATGTTCTACGGTACTGACTTTTGCTCCATTTACTTCCAGGGTGGTACCACGAGAGGTGTCGGTGACCAGATCACAATCAGCCTTGATGATTGGTTCTCCGGGCAGGTCCACTCTTTTGAACTGGATGCCATGACCGGGATTGGCCGGGTTCAATACCATGTCTACCAGGATGCCGGTATGCAGACCCGTGCCGGAAATGCTCACGGATTTTGACAGTGTATGTTGTTTGTCCGGGTTGAAATTAGCGCTCATGATAGAAAAATTGGTTGCAAAGGTAGTTTATTCTTTTCCTTTCTCTTTCAGCAGGGCTGCCAGGGCCTTTTCCAATTCCAGTATCTTCTTTTCCATTGCCGGCAGGCGTCTATAAATGGCCTGTGACCTCAGCGTCGCTGTATAATCAAAGGCAGGTGTATCGTTCAGGGTTGTATTGGGCTTGGTGACCGAACGGGTGATGCCACTTTGACCGTTTATTTTGGTGCCATCGGCAATGGCAATGTGGCCGACTACTCCAACCTGCCCCCCCATCATCACATTGTTCCCCACCTTGCTGCTACCGCTGATGCCTGCCTGGGCGGCAATCACGCTGTTTCCGCCTATTTCCACATTGTGGGCGATCTGCACCAGGTTGTCGAGTTTGGTGCCCTTTCTGATGAGGGTTGAACCCATCGTGGCGCGGTCTATGCAGGTGTTGGCGCCTATTTCCACTTCATCTTCAATCGTAACATTCCCCATTTGGGGTACTTTTTTATAAGTACCATCCGGCTGTGGGGCGAATCCAAATCCATCACTGCCCACAACCGTTCCGGCATGGATCATTACTTTGTTGCCGAGCACACAATCATGATAAATCTTCACACCGGCATGAAGCACTGTATCATCACCGATGGTTACATTGTTCCCGACATAGGTTTGCGCGTGAATCTTGGTATTGTTTCCAATGATGGCATTTTCACCAACATAGCAGAATGCACCAATGAAAACATTTTCTCCGATTTTGGCTGACGGATGGATAAAAACAGGTTCCTGGATGCCGGTTAGGCTTTTGGCCTGCATCTGCTGGTAGAATTGTTGGAGGGTGGCAAAAGACGAATAGGCATCCTTTACCCTGATGAGGGTGGCGGAGACCTCTTTTTTCAATTTCAGCTGATCCCCCACAATAATGACACCTGCTTGGGTGGTGTATAGATAGTCTTCGTATTTGGGATTGGCGAGAAAAGCCAGGTTTTCAGCACTGGCCTCTTCAATTTTGGCAAACCCCTTTACCGTAACTGCCGGATTGCCTTCTATGCTTCCTTGAACCAATGAGGCGATCTGCTGGGCGGAAAATTCCATATTCATTTGTTTCGGGTGGCTTGGCCCGGATGGCCTCTTTGGTGTATTGGACTGCCGTTAAGCCCAACGGTAAAAACAAATGTAAAATTTTTTTACAGGTTGGGAAAGGTTTTGATGGATGAGCGGTGAATCCACTTGGGAGATGTCCCTTACCCTTCCATCCCGGAAAAGGATGTTGATCCTTTCATTGTTGGGATTGTAAAGGCTGTTTTCTGCCTCTCCGGTAAAGACTAGAAAAGAAGCATCCTCAAGGGAGATCTCCCCTTTGGCAGTCATTTGCATTTTCTTTTCTGCAAGTTCTTGTTCGGTGATGGGTTGGTCCTGCAACCTCAGTTTCAGCAATTTTCTGTCGAGTACGGCCGTGCAAAGGATGGACAATACTTTGTCTTTGTGATGGCGCCACCCTTTGATGGCATTGATCACATCACTATCATCAAGGGAACAGAACATGTCCAGGTCTTTTCTTTCAAATTGCTTTGCGTTTCCAAAAAGAATTTTTCCCAGTACACTGTTTCCGGCGATATCGGGATCGTTCTGGCTGCTCAGCCATTTTGCTCTTTCCAGTATTTTAACCAAGGTCATTTCAGCACTCAGCACGGTTTTATGCTGGTATACCTGCCAGTACATCAGCCTGCGGGAAACCAAAAATTCCTCAATGGTATAAATGCCTTTTTCTTCCACCATCAGGGCACCTTCATGCACAGTCAGCATTTTCAGGATGCGGTCACAACCGATCATGCCTTCGATTACTCCGGTGAAATAGCTGTCCCTCGTCAGGTAATCCATCCTGTCTACATCCAATTGTCCGCTGATCAGCTGGTGAAGGAATTTTTTGGGATAGGTATCCTGGAAAACTTCGATGGCCATCTTGAGTTTGCCAGACATTTCCCGGTTCAGTTCCTGCATGATCAGGAGGGAAAGTGCTTCGTGCTCGAGGTTTTCTACGAGCAAGGATTCCAGCGCATGGGAGAAAGGTCCATGGCCCATGTCATGCAAAAGGATTGCAATCTGTGCAGCCTGTTCTTCCTCTTCTGTAACTTCCACTCCTTTTTGTCGAAGTTCATAGAGCGCATTGTGCATCAGATGATAGGCTCCAAGGGCATGATGCAGTCTTGAGTGCACCGCACCTGGGTAGACCAGGTAAGACATGGCCATCTGGTTGATCCTTCTCAGTCGCTGAAACCAGGGGTGAGAAATGATCTCATAGATGAGCGGGTCGTTGATGGTGATGAATCCGTGAACAGGATCATTGATGATCTTCCTAAAAGACATGGTGGAGATTTGTTAAAAAATGCAGTCTTGCCCGGCAAAGGTATGAACCACTGGATGGATTCACTAACTTTATTCAGAACATTCAGGGTTATTTTTCACAGAAAAAGCAGATGTTATGCCAACAGTCATGTGGGTGGATGATGAGATTGAGCTGCTGGAAGCGCACAGGCTTTTTCTTGAACGGAAAGGCTACCTGATCAAGACATTTACCAATGGACATGATGCCATAGCCCATTTGCAGGATGAACCGGTAGACCTTGTCTTGCTGGATGAATCCATGCCGGGTATATCCGGATTGGAAACGCTGTCCAAAATCAAGCGGATGCAGCCGCTGCTGCCCATTGTTCTGGTTACCAAAAACGAAACGGAGAGCCTGATGGAAGAAGCCATCGGATCACAGATAACAGACTACCTGATAAAGCCTGTCAATCCCAATCAGGTATTGCTTTCTCTCAAAAAGATACTCGACAACAAAAGGTTGGTCTCTGAGAAGACCATTGCTGATTATCACCAGGCTTTTCGCACCATGTTTGAGGTTATTGATGGAGAACCCCGGCCGCATCATTGGGTGGATATTTACAAACAACTCACTTATTGGGAATTGGAAATGGACAAGAGTGAAACGGAAGCGATGATGGAGGTCCTGTTCTCCCAAAAAGCTGAAGCCAATGCGGGTTTCTTCAAATATGTGTCCCGTCACTACGCAGGCTGGGTCAACAACATTGATCCTGATCCGCCCATCATGAGCCATCAGTTGTTCCGGAAAAAAATACTTCCCTTTCTACAACCTGATCAACCCCTGGTTTGGGTGGTGTTGGACAACCTACGGTATGATCACTGGAAAGCCATTGAACCTTTGCTGGTCGATCATTACAGGGTGCAGGAAGAAGATTGTTTTTTTTCTATTTTGCCTTCAGCCACCCATTACTGCAGAAATGCGCTTTTCGCCGGTGAGATGCCGGCTGTCATCCAAAAGCAGTATCCGGATAAATGGAAAACAGATGATGAGGAGGGAAGCAAGAATACCCATGAATTGTTTTTTCTTTCAGAACAACTGAAGAAGTTTGGAAGGAAGGATATTACACATGGATACCTGAAGATCAGCTCTCATGAAGAGGCACAAAAATTTCAGGAAAATGCCACAGGCTTATTGGCACATCAACTTTCTGTAGTTGTCTACAATTTCGTTGACATGATCAGTCATGCCAGATCTGAAATGGATATACTCAAAGAGCTCGCTTCCGATGAACTGGCCTATCGAAGCCTGGTCAGGAGCTGGTTCATGCATTCTCCGCTGTACATGGGGCTTAAAAAATTGGCTGAAAGAAAATGCACGGTTGTATTGACGACTGACCATGGAAGCATCCGCGTGAAAGATCCCATCAAAGTGGTAGCCGATAAAAGTACCACTGCCAACCTTCGATACAAAAACGGCAGAAATCTTGATTACGACGCAAGAGAAGTTTATGCGGTAAAAGATCCCTTGACCATCGGGCTTCCCAAGCAATCACTCAGCAGCAGTTTTATTTTCTCCGGAAGGCAGGATTTTTTTTGTTATCCGAACCAGTTTCATCACTATGCTGCCTTGTACAAAAACAGTTTTCAGCATGGAGGAATTTCAATGGAAGAAATGATTGTTCCTATCATAAGAATGACAGGCAAACAGTGAAAAATGATTATTCACAAAATGCTTTCAAAATGTTTACAACTAATGGCACTCCGTAAATTATCCCTTTGCTCCATTCAGTAAATTTGTGAAAACCGTTTCCATGAAGTTAAGGTTCACTCCTTCAACACTAGAAAAAATAGAGAAGATCATATCGGAGGCTGGCTATATTCTCCGATATGAAAGAGGTACGTTTCAAAGTGGCTATTGTATTCTTGAGTCGAAGAAAGTGGTAGTCTTGAATAAATTTCTTCAGACGGAGGGACGCATCAATACATTGATCGATCTTTTGTCTGTATTGCAGATAGAAGCCGATCATATCAGCATCGAAAGCAGAAAACTTTTTGAGGAGCTGACAACAAAACCTGAAGTGAATCAGGAAGCAGCAGCTTGATCTCTTTGAAAGTGTCTTCCTCTATCCATAGCATATCCGATTTTTCAGTAGAATTTTTGGGAACAGGTACCAGTGGCGGTGTTCCGATGATTGCCTGTAAATGCGAAGTATGTCTTTCGTCCAACAAAAAAGACAACCGGCTGCGCAGCAGCATCCTGATTCGTTCAGCACAGGCCACAGTTGTGATCGATACCACACCGGATTTCAGGTACCAGATGCTTAGGTCAAAGGTGGAGCACCTTGATGCAGTAGTATTCACCCACTCTCACAAAGATCATATCGCCGGATTGGATGATATTCGGGCCTATAATTTTTTCAGCCAGAGATCCATGCCCCTCTATGCCAACGAAGAGACAGCTTTTGCGTTGAAACGCGACTTCTATTATGCTTTTGCTGAAAACAAATACCCGGGTATTCCTGAATTGGATCTGAACGTGCAAGATGGTGAGCCCTTTCGGGTGGCCGATCTTTTCTTCATCCCCATCCATGTCAGGCACCTGAACATGGGAGTGAGCGGCTATCGGATAGGAGATTTTACCTATGTAACGGACGCTAATCACATTGAAGATAAGGAGCTGGAAAAAATACGGGGATCCAAAATTCTTGTGATCAATGCACTTCGGCAGGAAAAACATTTGTCACATTTCACCTTGCAGGAGGCCATCGATCTAGCCGCATCGCTGAACATTCCGCATACTTATTTCACGCATATCAGTCACCAGATGGGGCTGCACGAACAGGTCAATGCACAGTTGCCCAAAGGAATGCAACTGGCGCATGATGGCCTCGTCATTGAAGTGAAAAATACAGCAGTAGCCTGAGCATTTACCCTTCACGCTGATGGGGCATCTGCATAGGTTTGTTCCATGGATTTTAGAGAACAGGTCAGGGTTTATTTGAGTTTCAGCAAGAAAGAGAGAACCGGCATGATCCTATTGCTGATCATTTCGACCATGCTTTGGGGCATCCCCGTTTTTTTTCAGGAAGAGGAATTGCCGGATGAGATCATTCGGTTCACACCGGTACAATTGGATTCAATCAAACATCAGTTGGTGCAGCTCAACCCGCATCGACCATTTCGTTATCCAACTGGCAAGGGAAGAACCTACGATAGTTTCCCCCGATCTGCACCCAAGCCCAAAAAATTGATCGTGGAGGTCAATATTGCTGACAGTGTGCTCTTTGAATTGTTGCCGGGCATCGGGGAAAAGCTGGCTTCCAGGATCGTACGGTACAGAGAGCGTTTGGGCGGATTTGTTTCGCTCGATCAGCTCAAGGAAGTATATGGCATCCATGATACCCTTTTTCAGCAAATACAAGAACATCTTGTGCTGAATATGGGAAAGGGGTTGCAAAAAGTATCCATCAACAGCGCAGATTATAAAGAGTTAAGACATCATCCGTATATCAGTCATGTTACTGCCAAGATTCTATTGGCGTATCGGCGTATACATGAAAAAATAAAAGATGCCGAGGAGCTTTTTGCCATCAATGGGCTGGACAAAAAAGAGATGGAAAAATTATTGCCTTATCTGGATTTTGATTAATCCATGAAATCCTCTTCCTGTTGGGGTGCGTATTTGTCAAAGAGTTTATCGATGGCACCACTGAATACGGGAAGTTTTTTCTTGGCAAATTCTTTGATGATCTGAATGGCCTTGAGTGCCTGATTCTCCGATAAGTCCAATTCTTTTCTAAGTTGGTCGATCAGTTCTTTCATGGCTAGGCCACTTTGAGGATGTTCATGCGGGCATGATCGAATTTCTCCTTGGCGTATTCCAGTGTCAGCTGGAAGGATTTCAGATCTGATGAAGGCAGTTCGAACATGGCATCTGTCAGGATGCTTTCACAAATGGAACGGAGACCACGTGCGCCCAATTTGTACTCCATGGCTTTTTCAACCATGAAATCCAGCACTGCATCTTCGATCTCGAGGGTTATGCCTTCCAGTTCAAACAGTTTTGCATATTGCTTGATCAGGGCATTCTTGGGCTCACTGAGAATGGAGCGCAGGGTAGAGGGGTTCAATGGATCCAGGTAAGTTACTACCGGCAATCGTCCCAACAGCTCTGGGATCAGGCCGAATGTTTTCAGGTCCTGTGCATTGACAAATTTCAGCAGGTTGTTTTTCATGGCGTCCTGCAGGTCCTTGTTCACATTGAATCCAATGGCATTGGTGTTCACTCTTCTTGCTATGATCTTGTCCACCCCATCAAATGCACCGCCGCAAATGAAGAGAATGTTCTGGGTATTGATTTTGATTAATTTTTGATCAGGATGTTTTCTCCCTCCTTGCGGGGGCACCAATACTTCTGTGCCTTCCAGCAATTTCAGCAATCCCTGTTGCACACCTTCACCGCTTACATCTCTGGTGATGGAAGGGTTATCGCTTTTTCTCGCGATCTTATCAATTTCATCGATGTAGACAATGCCACATTCTGCTGCATCCACATCGTAGTTGCAGACTTGCAGCAGGCGTGTCAAGATGCTTTCCACATCTTCGCCAACATAACCTGCTTCTGTGAATACGGTGGCATCAACGATAGCAAAGGGTACGTTCAGCAGTTTGGCAATGGTTTTGGCAAGGAGGGTTTTGCCCGTGCCGGTTTCTCCCACCATGATGACATTGCTCTTTTCTATTTCAATTTGTTCTGCAGCTTCATTTGCTTTTCCTTTTCCCTTCTGGTTCTTTCCCTGGTTCAACCGCTTGTAGTGGTTGTAAACACCAACGGATAAGATCTTTTTTGCTTCGTCCTGTCCGATCACGTATTCATCCAGATGGGCTTTCAACTCTTTGGGTTTTCTTACAGTGAGTTTATAGCCTGATGGGCCTTCTTGTTTGGCAGCAACTTCTTGCTGAACAATCTCTTTGGCATGGTCAACACATGCTTCACAAATATGTCCTTCCTGACCGGCGATGAGAATTTTCACTTCATCCCTTTGTCTTCCGCAGAAGGAGCAATGCAAAGTTGATTTGGCCATGGTTTCAGGTTTGGTTAAAGAGAAGATAGGATGCCGTCTACAATGCCGTATTTGACGGACTCTTCAGCACCCATCCAATAATCACGGTCAAAGTCTTTCATCACTTTTTCAAATGTTTGTCCGCAATTATCAGCCAGAATCCTGGCTCCCAGTTCCTTGATCTTTTTGATTTGTTCAGCCATGATCTCCAGATCTGCTGACGTGCCTTGTCCTCCGCCTGAAGGCTGGTGAATCATCACTTCTCCATGTGGGAAAATGTATCGCTTGCCTTTCTCACCACCGCTCAAAAGGATGGATCCCATGGAAGCGGCCATGCCCATGCAGATTGTAGATACTGGGGATTTGATCATCTGCATGGTATCATAGATGACCATGCCACTGGTGACCACACCACCGGGACTGTTGATATAGAATTTTATTTCCTTGCCAGGGTCCACGGCATCCAGGAACATGAGGCGCGCTGTGATGTCCTTCGCAGAGCGGTCGTCTACCACTCCCCAAAGGAATACCTTGCGTTGTTCGATGAATTTCTTGTCGAATCGCGCACCTGAAACCATATTTTCCATCATGTTATCCTTTTCAGCAGGCTCTTGCTCTTCGTCCATGATGAAGGGGCGAATATTTTGCGTTTTCATACTTTTCGTTTTAGGCTTTCTTCTTTTTGGGATTCAGCAGGAGCACCTCGTCTACCAATCCATATTCTTTGGCCTCCTGGGCTGTCATCCAGAAATCACGGTCAAAATCCTGTGCTATTTTGGCAACATCCTGTCCGCTGTGCTGGGATACTACTTCATAGAGTTCCTGTTTCAGCTTTTTCACCTGTGATACGGTGATCTCTATATCACTGGCTTGACCCCCTGCTCCTGCAGAAGGCTGGTGCATCATGATGCGGGAATGCTTCAGGGCGGTGCGCTTACCGGCAGTTCCGGCACACATCAGCACGGCTGCCATACTGGCTGCTACACCAATACAAATCGTAGATACGTCCGGCGTTACATACTGCATGGTATCATAGACACCGAGGCCTGAGTAGACGGAACCACCCGGGCTGTTGATGTACATCTGTATGTCACGGGTTCTGTCGGTGCTGTCGAGGAACAATAACTGTGCTGTGATGATATTGGCAACTTCGTCGGTGATGGGGTAGCCCAGGAAAATGATGCGGTCCATCATCAGCCTGCTGTACACATCCATGACGGCAATGTTCATGGGTCTTTCCTCAATAATATTTGGAGTGAGGTTGGTCACCATGTGTTGGGTGTATCCGTGCAAGGTATTGCTGGAAATGCCTCTGTCTTTTACTGCAAATTTTTCAAATTCCTTTCCAAGGTTCATGGTCTGCTGCTTTGTTGTGGCAAATTAATACAAATACTGACCAAATAGTATGCCCAGTGGAAAAGCGGACAAAATGTCAATACCTGAAAATCAATGATTGTGTTTTCCTTGCAATTCCGCAAATTCAGCGGCAGTGACTTTCTTTTCAACTGGCTTCGCCTGTGATCCTGCCCATGCCAATACTTTGGAGCTGAATACACGCTGATAGGAGCTCTCGACTTGTTGCTTATCGCTCATCATGCGCTCTACATAGCTGTCTAACCAGTCGTAATTGCCTCCCATGTTCATGGATCCGAAATAGCCCATCAGTTGCTGGCGCATGTTGTCCATGATTTCTTCACGGTTCACTTGGATGGCATGCTGTGTTCCAATTTCATTGCTGACCAGTGTCCATCTTAATTGGTTGAGGAAGGCAGGGAAATCTTTTTCAACGGCTTCTTCTGTCTGCTCCTTTTCTCCACCCTTGAGCAACCATTTTTTCAGGAAAGCTTCTGGGAAGTCCATTGGGGTATCCTCAGAAAGCAGGTGGAAGAGCTCATGCTCCAACAGGTGTTGTGCCTGATGTTTCCAATATGCCTCGATCTGTGTTTTTATTTCGCTGCGGAAGGCCTCTTCTGTAGTGATCTCTTTTCCGGGAAGTGCTTCCTTGAAGAATTCTTCGTTCAATGCTCTCTTTTCAACAAATGCGATCTTGGTGATGGTCAGCAAGTAAGACTTTGCCAAGTCATCGGCATTTTCTTTGTCAAGTCCGAGGTCACCAGCAATCCATTCACGTTCTTTTTCTTCAAAAGCAGTCGAAAGCTGGATAACGATAGACTCATCTTTCTTCTTGCCCATCAGTTGCTGCTGGGTATTGGCACTGAAATATTTGAGCAGGAGGGAATTGTCTTTTTTCTCTGAACCTTCGATTGCGTTACCGGCTGCATCCATCGGCTGGAAGGACACGTTCAAAACATCTTCTTCATTGCTTACGGCTTCTGGTTCTGTCATCTTACCCAAACGGCGGCTGATCCTGTCGATCTCCTCTTCCACCATTTCATGGGTGGTTTCTACAAGATGCAGGGTTGTTTTGGCTGTTGCCAGATCAGGGATGCTGAAAGCAGGGCGGAGACCAATTTCAAAAGAGAATGTGTAATCCTTGGGCTCATTCATGTTGAAACCTGCGGGGTCATTGCTGTCTTCCGGCAGGGGTTGTCCGAGGTAGGAGATATTCTCTTTCTGCAGGTACTGCATCAATTCGTTTTCAATGCTGCGCAACACTTCTTCTGTGAAGACCGATGCACCGTACATTTTTTTCACCACACCGGCTGGAACCATTCCTTTTCTGAATCCGGGAATGTTGGCAGATTTAGCGTATTTCTTCAGGGAGCTTTCAAAGCCCGGATTGTAATCAGAAGGACTAACGGTTACACTGATTTTCTCATGAAGTGGAGCAATGGTCTCCCTGTTGATAGTTGCCATAATATAAATTTTGGGAAAAGAGCCCAGTGCGGGTGGAGGGACTCGAACCCCCAAGCCTCGCGGCACCAGATCCTAAGTCTGGCGTGTCTACCAATTTCACCACACCCGCAAATGCAATTCCTTGAAGGGAATGGACTCTTTTCAAATTGGGCAGCAAAGGTAGCGGTTTCGGGGGAATAATAAAGGAAATCACTGCCTTTTTCAGTAAATTTGAATCAATGGAGATGATGGAAAAAGATTTGCCCCAGCCTGTATATGATCTCACAGAAGAACAGGAAAACAAAGAGATCGTCAGGAGATACCGTTCCCTGCTCAGGGTATTAAAGCCCAAGCTGAAAACAGGGGATAAGCAACTGGTGCGGACAGCCTTTGAGATGTCGGTGGAAGCCCACAAGACCATGCGCAGAAAGAGCGGCGAGCCTTATATTTTCCACCCCCTGGCCGTGGCCATGATCTGTGTCGAAGAGATCGGCTTGGGTGTACGGTCAACCATCTGTGCCTTGTTGCACGATACGGTGGAGGATACAGATACAACGCTGGAAGATATCCAAAGGGAGTTTGGGGCTGAGATCACCCGCATCATTGATGGTCTTACCAAGATTGCTACAGTGGTGGACAACAATACCACACAGCAGGCTGAAAACTTCAAGAAGATCCTGCTCACCCTCACCGATGATCCCCGGGTCATCCTGATCAAATTGGCCGACAGGCTGCACAACATGCGGACGCTTGACAGCATGAAGCGTGAGAAGCAGCTAAAAGTTTCATCCGAAACGGTATATGTATACGCCCCGCTTGCACACAGGATGGGTCTCTACATGTTGAAGACCGAGATGGAGGACCTGGCGATGAAATACCTGGAGCCGGATATGTACCGGACGATCGCCAAAAAACTTTCCGAGACCAAGCGCGAGAGAACCCGTTACATCAACGAATTCATCAAGCCGGTAAAGGAGAAGCTCGACAAAGGCGGCTTTCAATATGAAATCTTCGGCAGGCCCAAGTCCATACATTCCATCTGGAACAAAATGAAAAAGAAGAATGTGGAGTTCGAAGAGGTCTATGATCTTTTCGCCATCCGCATCATCGTCAGTGCTCCTCAGGAACTGGAAAAAGAAGCTTGCTGGAAGATCTATTCTTTTGTGACCGATATGTACAGTCCCGCTCCCGAAAGATTGCGCGACTGGCTGAGCAATCCCAAGTCCAATGGCTATGAGGCCTTGCATACCACCGTTATGGGTCCGCAAGGAAAATGGGTAGAAGTGCAGATCCGTTCCCGCAGGATGAATGAGATTGCCGAAAAAGGATTGGCCGCACACTGGAAATACAAGGAAGGGGGGGATGAGGAAGACCGATTTGACAAATGGTTCTCACAGATCAAGGAAGCATTGGGAGGAGAAGATATCAGTTCCATTGATTTCTTGCAGGACTTTAAAACCTCTTTTCTGGCAGAAGAGATCTATGTCTATACGCCCAAGGGCGATGTGAAAATGTTGCCAGTGGGATCCACTGCCTTGGATTTTGCATTTTCGATCCATTCCGCCATCGGATCCAAATGCATTGGAGCCAAGGTCAACCACAAATTGGTGCCGATCGGACACAAACTGAGGAGTGGCGATCAGATCGAGATCATCACTTCGAACAAACAGAAGCCTACGGAGGATTGGCTGACATTGACGGTCACTGCCAAAGCCAAAAACAGGATCAAGGATGTGCTAAAGGATGAGAAGAGAAAAGTAGGGGAGGAGGGAAAGCAGCTCCTCGAGAAAAAGCTCCAGTCAATGGGCACCAAGCTTTCTCAGTACAATCTGGATGAGTTGGTCACTTTCTACAAATTGCCCTCTCCACTTGATCTCTATTTTAAAATTGCTATCAGGCAGCTGGACTTGAAGGAGCTCAAGGAGTTTGAGGTCAGGGCTGATAAGCTAGAATTGATCAGGGTCAAAAAGGAAGAAGTTGAAAAAGCAGAGGCCCTGCTCCAGAAGACCGGCATCAAAAAAGATACGGAACTCATCATCTTTGGGGAAAGCAGCGATAAGATCGCTTATTCCCTGGCAAATTGCTGCAAGCCTATTCCTGGGGATGACGTTTTCGGTTTTGTTACAACCGGAAAAGGATTGACCATCCATCGTACCAATTGCCCCAATGCCACCAAATTGCTTTCCAGCCATGGCCATCGTGTGGTGAAAACAAAATGGGCCAAGAACAAAGAGATTTCCTTTCTTACAGGTCTTAAACTCACCGGACTGGACGATGTGGGGGTTATTCACAAGATCACCAACCTTATTTCAGGTGAATTGCGGATCAACATCAGTGCGATCACAGTGGAAGCCAAAGAAGGAATCTTTGAGGGGAATATCAAAATCTTTGTGCATGACAAGGAAGAATTGGATTTGTTGTTCCAGAAATTGAGAGAGTTGCCCGGCATTCAGTCGGTTCAGCGCTACGACCTGGATGCATAAGATTTATTTTTCAGCCTTATGCTGCATTCGATTATTTTTGCAACTTACTACTAAGCAATATTATGGTTGACGTTCTCTTAGGCCTCCAATGGGGTGATGAAGGAAAAGGAAAAATTGTTGATTATTTCGCACCGCAATATGACATCATCGCCAGGTTCCAGGGTGGTCCCAATGCCGGACATACTTTGTATGTGAATGGCGAAAAGATCGTGCTGCACCAAATACCTTCAGGGATTTTTCATGAGAACACCATCAACCTGATCGGGAATGGTGTTGTACTGGATGCAGTGACCCTAAAAAAAGAATATGATAAAGTTGCTGCGTTTGGTGTCGATGGAAGAAAGAACCTTTTCATTGCTGAAAGAACCCATTTGATCCTGCCTACCCATAGGGCTTTAGACAAAGCCTCTGAAACCTCAAAGGGAAATGACAAGATCGGTTCTACGCTGAAAGGTATTGGTCCTGCGTACATGGATAAGACAGGAAGAAATGGCTTGAGAGTGGGCGACCTGTTGGATAAAAATTTTACAACACAGTATATCAAGCTTAGGTTGAAACACCAGCGCATGCTGGATTCATTTGGTTTCAATGAAGATATCAGTGCATGGGAAGAGGAGTTTTTTGAAGCCATTGAATTCATGCGTACCCTCAAGATTGTCAATGGGGAATATTTCGTGAACGAAAAAATAAGGGAAGGCAAAAAGGTTTTGGCGGAAGGCGCACAGGGAAGCATGCTCGATGTTGACTTTGGAACGTTCCCGTTTGTAACTTCTTCCAGTACCATTTCTGCTGGCGTGTGCACAGGTTTGGGCATTGCCCCTCAGAAGATCAAAGAGGTGATTGGTGTTACCAAGGCCTATTGCACCAGGGTAGGAAGCGGACCCTTCCCCACTGAGTTGCATGATGAAACCGGAGAGAGGCTGAGGAAAACAGGAAACGAATTTGGAGCCACTACCGGAAGACCACGCCGTTGCGGATGGATTGATTTGGTCGCATTGGATTTTGCCTGCATGGTCAATGGTGTTACGCAGTTGGTCATGACCAAATCAGACGTGCTGGATGCATTTGAAAATCTTTCCGTATGTACTTCTTATAAGATCGATGGCAAGGAAGCCAAGCAGGTGCCTTACCAGATTTGTAAGGTTCCTATTGAGCCACAATACCAGTCTTTTGAAGGATGGATGACAGACATCACGAGGATCACTGATCACAAAGATTTACCATTAACCATGAAACAATATATTGAATTCATCAACAATTATCTTGGGGTGAAAGTCAGTTATATTTCCAATGGACCTGGCAGGGATCAAATCGTCAAAGCATAAGACTTGCATTGATCGGAAAAAACATTTCGAAATATTTGGTCAAATAAAAAACTCTCAGAAATTTTACAGTGTAAAACTTTTGCAGATATGGCAAAGTCAGTGAAGGAAAAAAAGACAACCACAAAACCAGCACCAGAGGCATCTGATGCCAAGCCCAAGAAAGCTGCATCCAAATCCAAGCCCGTCGAGGACGACGAGGAGCTGGATGATGAAGCCCCTTCTAAACGCTCTTCCAGGTCATCTGATGAGGAAGACGATGATGTGGATGTTGACGACGATTGGGAGAAGGTGGAAGACGATGAGAACTGGGATCCTGACTTTGATGAATTTGATATCCCCAAATCAAAGGGAAAAAAATCAACGGGCACCAAAAAATCATCTGACGATGATGATTTTTCCGTGGATGACGACTTCAAAGACCTTGGCTATTTCGATGATGGCGGAGGCTTTGATGACGATGACGATTTCTAATTTATTTTTTCTTTGGCGTTTTTGGAACTGGCTTCGGTAAGGCTACAGGCATTGGAAAGCCATCGGGTTGGGCATATCCATTTTTCATGATGGCGATCAAAGATTCCTGAATGATCAGGGATTTGTTCCGCTGAAATAGGTTGAGCTTATCCTTGGGCAACCGCAATGCATAATTTTCCAGTCCCACTTTTTCATTGAACCCGGGATTCCATGTATTGAATTGGACAATGTCCATGGCCAGGTAATTGGCAATTACAAGGTCAATGTATTTTCCTGTTATGGAGATTGTATCGCTGATGGCCAATTCTTCCGGTGACAAGGTGGCTGGTTGAGATCGTTTAAGTCCGGTTGTCTCACTCCCATTTCTTTCAAAAATATAGTGAGTGGCGATGAATTTCTTGACATGATTCCTGGATTCAGTTGGAAGGTTGTTTTGGATGTTCCAGAAATCCTTTGATTTCTTTTTGGTGATGATGTTTTCAACCCGAGCGGGACCTCCGTTATAGGCTGCTACCACCAGCAGCCAATCGCCCAGATTTTTATGCAGCTCCATCAGGTATTTTGCAGCCGCATGGGTGCTTTTGTTCAGGTCCGTTCTATCATCTCTGCTCTCATTGACAACAAGACCCAGGTCTCTTGCAGTTCCAGGCATCAATTGCCAGGGCCCAACTGCTCCTGCAGTTGAAAGTGCATTTGTATTCAGGTCGGATTCAATAACGGCCAGGTATTTCAGGGTTGCCGGCAGTCGATACCTTTTTAGAATATTTTCAATGATCAGAAAATAGGGTTGTCCCCAATCTTTCATTTTCATCAATCTCTCCTCGTGAACCTCCAGGTAGTCTTTCACAAAACCAATGGCCCTGGGATTCAGCTCATCCCATTGAATGGTGGCGAGACGGTTGGTATCCAAATCAGCTGGTGCAATCGCTTTCACCTGTTTCGTGAAGGCAACAGTTAGCAATAGAAAACTGATGATAAATTTCAAGCGCATGTTCAAGACTTCATTACCTGTTGGGAGAACTGGAGTAATTGTGTTTCCTGTAACCTGTCAGACAGGATCTGCAAGCCGAATGGCATCCCATTGGTATGTTTGAACAGGGGAAGGGAGATGCCTGCGATGCCTGCGAGGTTGGCATAAACTGTGTATAGGTCGCCCAGGAACATTTCAATGGCATCATGGCTTTTCTCTCCAAACCTAAAGGCGGGAGTGGGGGTTGTGGGCATCAGGATCAGGTCATGGTCTTTGAATACTTGTTGGGTGCTTTCTGCGATCAATCGCCTTACCTGCTGAGCTTTGGCATAATAGGCATCATAGTAGCCCGTACTCAAAACAAAAGTGCCAAGCATGATCCTTTTTTTTACTTCTTTGCCAAATCCGGCTGACCGGGTCTTTCTGTAGAGGCTGTTCAGGTCACTGATTTTTTCTGTTGTTCTGTAACCGTATTTTACTCCATCGTATCGGGAAAGATTGGAGGAGGCTTCTGCTGTTGTCAGCACATAATAGGTAGGAACGATATGATCCAAAAGGTTGAAATCAACAGCATGGAACGAATGGCCAAGCCCCTTCATTTTTTCCATAAATCCCTCGATGGCCGTTTTTATTTCCGGATCGAGTGAAGGATGTTCCAGGCATTGCGGAAAAAAAGCGATCCTGAATTTTTTCGATGATTCCAGCGTGGCAGTGTACTGTGGCACCGGATGCGAGGAAGCAGTGCTGTCGAATTCATCCGGACCGGCGATCACTTCCAGTGTCAGGGCCAGGTCTGGGATATTGGTAGAAAAAATGCCTATTTGATCAAAGGAAGAGGCATATGCCAGCAGGCCATACCGGGAGATTCTTCCGTAGCCGGGTTTCATGCCAACGATGCCGCAGAAGTCAGCCGGTTGTCTTACAGATCCTCCTGTATCGGAACCCAGACTGATCATGCAAAGATTTGCCTGAACGGCTACTGCGGATCCACCGGAGGAACCCCCTGGGACCTTGCTTTCGTCTGCCGCATTCAAGACCCTGCCATGAATGGAATTTTCATTGGAAGAACCCATCGCAAATTCATCGCAATTCAAATTCCCGATGATGATGGCATCTTCATCCAGCAGTCGCTGAATGGCGCTTGCATTGTAAATGGCAGTATACCCTTTTAGAATAGCCGAAGCGGCACCAACATGGTGACCCTTGTAACAAAGCACATCCTTGATCCCAATGACCACGCCAAACAGCTTTCCCCAGGATTCCTTTTGGTGGATCCTGGCATCCAGTTCCTTGGCTTTTTCGAGTGCTTCTTTTTCGTAAACCTCAACAAATGCATTGAGGTGTACTTGATCGTGAATTGTTTGCAGGTAGGAGCTTACAACTTCCGTGCAGGTCAGTTCTCCGCACGACAATCTCCTTCGGAGATCCGATATGGATGCATGTATGTACAAACGGTGTAAATAGAAATCAGCTGGCTTGCTGCTTGTCTTTTTCAGCCATGCCTTCTTCAATTTCTTTTTTTACATTGGATTTGGCATCATTGAACTCTCTGATACCTTTTCCAAGTCCCTTCATGAACTCGGGTATTTTGCGGCCGCCGAAAAGGATCAATACAGCAAGTATGATGAAGATCCACTCAGAACCACCTGGCATGGCCAGCAAGAATGCACTATTGGATAACATAAAATGTTTTTTGATGGAAGACAAATCTACTGTTTTTTTTATTGAAATGGGAGGGGTATATCAATAAAAAATCCCGCACAGGGCGGGATTAACAAAATTTTTCAGGGATGATTTATTTGACCCTTTTTTCTTTGATCCTTGCGCTTTTACCGCTCCTTGATCTGAGGAAGTAAAGCTTGGCCCTGCGAACCTTACCGGTCTTGTTCAGGGTGATGGATTCAATATTAGGGGAAGATACAGGGAAGGTACGCTCAACACCTACACCATCAGAAATCTTTCTTACAGTGAAAGTAGCGGTTGCTCCCTGGCCCTGACGCTTGATCACGTCACCCTTGAAGCTCTGGATCCTCTCCTTGTTTCCTTCGATGATCTTATAGTTCACAGTGATATTGTCACCCGCCTTGAAGTTGGGGAAATTGTTCACTTGCGTCAGTTGCTCATGTACGAATGCGATGGCTTGATTCATAACCAAAAATTTGGACGGCAAAAGTAGGGGATTTTGCCGGTTTTACAAAATTAGTTCACTCTTTTTGGGTTAGCGGGCCACATTTACGGTACGCTTTTCCCTGATCACGGTCACCTTGATCTGTCCGGGATAGGTCATCTCCGTTTGGATCTTCTGGGCCATCTCAAAGCTGAGCTTTTCGCTGTCTCCATCGGTAACCTTGTCTGCTTCAACAATTACCCTCAATTCCCTGCCCGCCTGAATGGCATAAGCCTTCTCCACACCGTTGTAGGTCATGGCCAGGTTTTCGAGGTCCTTGATACGCTGGATGTATTGTTGCATGATCTCTCTTCTGGCTCCGGGTCTTGCACCGCTGATGGCGTCACAGGCCTGGATGATGGGGGAGATCACGTATTGCATTTCGCACTCATCGTGGTGGGCTGCAATGGCATTGACAACCGCGGGGTTCTCACCATATTTTTCTGCCAGTTTACCGCCCAAGAGCGCATGGCTCAATTCTGTTTCTTCGTCTGGTACTTTTCCAATATCGTGGAGCAGACCTGCGCGTTTGGCCAGTTTGGGATTCATGCCCAATTCTGCCGCCATGATACCACAGAGGTTGGCCACTTCACGGCTGTGCATGAGCAGGTTTTGTCCGTAAGACGAACGGAACCTCATTTTACCAACCACCCTGACCAGCTCCTTGTGGAGTCCGTGGATACCCAGTTCAATGATGGTTCTTTCACCGATCTCCATTACCTGCTCTTCGAGTTGCTTCCTGGTTTTCTCCACTACCTCTTCAATGCGGGCGGGGTGGATCCTTCCGTCGCTCACCAACCGCTGCAGGGCAAGTCTGGCGATCTCCCTGCGCAGGGGATCGAAGGAAGAAAGAACAATGGCTTCCGGGGTATCATCCACTACCAGGTCTACACCGGTAGCAGCTTCAATGGCACGGATGTTGCGGCCTTCACGACCGATGATCTGACCCTTGATTTCATCACTTTCCAGCTGGAAAACAGTAACGGTATTCTCAATGGTTTGTTCCGCAGCCGTACGCTGGATGCTTTGGATGATGAGTTTGCGGGCTTCTTTGTTGGCCTTCTGTCTGGCTTCTTCGATGATTTCCTGTTGAAGGGAAAGAGCACGGGTTTGCGCTTCTTGTTTCAGGCTTTCGATCAGTTGGGCCTTGGCATCTTCTGCACTCAGTCCTGCGATTTTCTCCAGTTTCCGGATATGCTCTTCCTGGTGTTTTTCCAGTTCTGACCTTTTCTGGTTGACGATCTCGATCTGACGGTTCAGGTGTTCCTTGATGGTGTCGTTTTCCTTCACCTGCTTGTCCAGGTTCTCCATCTTCTGGTTGATGGATTGTTCTTTCTGCTTGATCCTGTTTTCCGCATCATTGATCTTGCGGTTTTTTTCCAGGGTATCCCTGTCGTGATCTGCCTTGAGTTGAACGAATTTTTCTTTGGCTTCCAGCAATCTTTCCTTTTTCAGGTTCTCCGCCTTGAATTGGGCGTCGGAAAGTATTTGTTCTGCTTGTTTTTGTGCCTCTTCTACCTTGGCCTGAGCGTTTTTGGCGAAGATGAGTTTACCCAGTCCGAGTCCAGCCAACGCGGCCACAATCCCGGTGATGATGGGTATAATGAGTTGCGATTCCATGAATAATTGTTTTGTACTGTTTCATAATCAATCCCTTCGAAAAATAATTTCATACGGGGCAAGAGTGACGAAGGTAGCGATAAATGGAGAGATTTCCTTGTTAAAATCAGCGATCTTGCTCCTCAAGCGCCTTGTCCAGCATGCCCTCCAGCTTCTCAAGGGAGGGAATGATATCGGGTAATTCAGCATGGATCTCCCGGTCTTCTTTTTCCGTTACAATGGAGAGCAATACCATGGCCAGGTAGTCTTGCATGTCCTTGCCGCCGTATTGGTTTTTGAATCCGGCAATCTGATCATTCAGCTTTTTTGCCATTTTTCTGACGGATTCCTCCTCGCTTTGTTGAACCCGGATGCGGTAGGTTCTGTCGCCTATCAATAAAGAAATGGGTATCAAATTTTCCATTTTTTAAAAATAATGTGAATCTGTTCGCAATTTATTCAGTTGCCTTCCGGGTGGCTTCCTTTTTTTCAGAAGAGCTAATCCTGGTCACCCAAAAGTGCGATACATTTATCGATTTCTTTGATATAATCATTGATCCTCTTTTCAAGGGCTGCCTTGTTTGAACGCAATGTCTCATTGTCGTTGTTCGAGGAAAGCTCAAGCTGGAGGCTCAATTGTTCTGTCTTTTTCTTTTGGTCTTCCCATTCCCTTGTCTTGTCTTCCAGTTCCCTTTTCAGCCGATCATTTTCTTTTTTCAGGGATTTGAGTTTGGACAAAAGGAGGCCCAGTTTTCCTTCAATACTGATGATATGTTCCTGAAGCTTGTTCATTTCCTGATCTCGGCTTGAAGATTTTTTTCCAGTGCTTTGGTGATCTTGGACATCATGGCGTCGATTTCTTCGTCTTTCATGGTCTTTTGTTCGTCTTGGAAAGTAAAGTTCATGGCCATGGATTGTTTGTCCTTGCCCAGCTTTTCACTTTTGAAGATATCGAAAAGTCCAAATGATTTCAGCTGCGGTATGGAAAGATTGTTCAATTCCTTTTGGATCGCCGCATAGGTCAGTCCAATGCCTGCCACAAAAGACAGGTCCCTTTGGACAGCGGGGTACTTGGAAATCTCCCGGTAACGAATGCTTCTTTTGCCTGCAGCTTCCAGCCAGTAAGACCAGTGAATGTCTGCATGCCAAACGGCAGACCGGATGTCATATTTTTTCAGGACGGGTTCATTGGGCTTGCCGATGGTGATTAGGTGTTTTCCCTGCCAATGTCCTTCCAATATGTATTCATAGCGGGCATGTTCTCCTGTATGGAAGGATATTCCTTGGATGCCGGAATGATTGGCCAGGGTTTCAATGATACCCTTTATATAATATAGGTCGGCCGCCTCTTCTTTTTTGTTCCAACTGCCGGTGGTGGAGAGACCCGCAGTGAACAAGGCCAGGTGATCTTCTTCGTGGTAACCTATGCCGGATTTTGCATATGTTTTGCCAAATTCAAACAGGAGCAGGTTGTCGTTGCGGTGGTTGAGATTTCTGGCGACAGTTTGCAAACCAGTTTCCAGCATGGTCAGTCTAAGTGTATCCAATTCTGAACTCAGGTTGTTCAGCATCTTGACTGCGACCTTCATTTCTTCCTCATCGTAGTTGGCGGAATGGGTGATCGAGTTGTTCAGCATTTCGTTGAATCCAATCCCCGTCAGAATTCCGGAAAGTTTTTCACGAAGCGGATAGTCCTCGTTGCCGGAAGAAACGGAGGGGGAGATGGAGATCTTGCTGGGGATCTCAATATTATCGAACCCATCGATTCTCATGATCTCTTCCACCAGGTCTGCCGGAATGCTCACATCTGTTTTATGGGTGGGTACTTCCACCACGATGTGATCTTCTGCATCCGCTTTCAGCTCAAAGCCCATGTCTACCAATATCTTTTTGACGGTTTGGTTGGCATAAGCCTTGCCACTCATTTTTTGAACATACGCATATTCCAAACGAACCAAGGGTTTCGCATGGGGAACAGGATAGGCATCAACAGGATCATATTGTGTTGAACCTCCTGCATGTTCGCAGATCAGTTGCGTAGCTTTTTTCAACACTTCCAGCGTTTGGCCGATATCCACACTTTTTTCAAAATGCATGGCTGCATCTGTTCTGAGTTGATGGCGGAAGGAGCTTTTTCGGATCGTGACAGGATGGAACCAGGCGCTTTCCAGGAAAATATTTTGGGTGGATACGGTGACACCGCTGTCGGCTCCACCAAAAACCCCGCCCATGCACATCGGCTGACTATTTGCATCGCAGATCATCAGGTCGCCAGCATCCAGTTTTCTTTCCTTTTCATCCAGTCCCATGAACAAGGTGCCTGCAGGAAGGTTCTTGATCCGCACTGCTTTACCCTTGATCTTATCGGCATCAAAGGCATGCAGTGGCTGACCAGTATCGTGCAAGATATAATTGGTGATGTCTACAATATTATTGATCGGTCTTTGTCCGATTGCCTTCAGTCTTTGTTGCATCCATTTGGGTGCTGCATCTACGCGCACACCTTCTATCAGCATGCCGGTGTAACGGGGACAATCAGCAGTATTTTCAATGATCACTTCAATGGGGCAGCTTTTGCCGGTTGCATTGAAAGCATGGCTCTTTTTATGGAGGGGTTTCAGTTGACTTCCTTCATGGTGGTTCAACCAGGTACAGATATCCCTTGCCACACCCAGGTGGCTCATCGCGTCACTTCTGTTGGGAGTCAGTCCGATAGAGATGATGTGGTCATCGTAAGGTTCAAACAGACTGGCTGCGGGTATGCCAACGGAAACAGCGCTATCGAGGATGCGGATACCACTATGGTCAGTACCCAAACCGATCTCGTCATCTGCACAGATCATTCCTTGGCTTTCCACTCCCCTGATCTTGGCAGCTTTCATGGTAATGGGCTCACCTTGGGTGGGGAATATCGTTGTACCCACGGGGGCAACAATCACTTTTTGTCCCGCAGCCACATTGGGCGCGCCGCATACGATTTGGAGGGGAGCCTCTGCCCCAATATTTACCGTCGTAACAGAAAGTCTATCGGCATTGGGGTGCTTTTCTACGGTCAACACTTCACCGGTTACCAAACCCACCAATCCTCCTTTTATCTCCTGATATTCCTCATAGGATTCCACTTCCAGTCCAATAGCATTCAAGATCCCCGCCAGCTTATCATGGGCGATGGGTTCCGCGAAATAATCCATCAGCCATTTGTACGAAATTGTCATGTTGCAAAGATAGGGGATGAGGGCAGAGGGACAAGGGACAATAGGGAGGGACGGGGGACGAGGGACAAGGGACAATAGGGAGGGACGGGGGACGAGGGACAACATGAGGGACGAGGGGTGTGGATTCAATTGTTGATTTCCCAATCATTCCTGTGAATAAGTGCCTATTTCTGTGGACAGGAATGTTCATTGCCTGTGATCATTAATGTTTTTTTAAAATCAGGATCACTTGCGCTTTGCTTGTTATATTCGCCATTGGAGAACTAACAAAATGGAATCGACGAATCTGAACCGTGACAGGAGAAACAGGAGAAAAACGACAACGGATTTCAATGCCATGGCCTATGGCAAGGTGCCACCCCAATCCAGGGAGCTGGAGGAGGCCGTGCTGGGTGCCGTGATGCTGGAGAGAGCGGCGTTCGACATCGTGATCAATATCCTCAAGCCGGAATGTTTCTATGTAGATGCCCATCAACATATTTTCAGGGCCATGGTCAGGTTGAATGGAGACAGCAAACCCATCGATTTGCTTACCGTGGTGGAAGAACTGAAAGCCATGGAAATGCTGGACCAGGTGGGAGGACCTTATTATATTTCCAAGCTCACCAATGCAGTGGTTTCGGCCGCCAACATTGAAGCCCACGCCCGTATCGTGCAGGAAAAATTCATCCAGCGGGAACTGATCCGCATCAGCAGCGAGAT
>JACCDP010070267.1_pt1 | contig 71591 bp, 55 predicted proteins | sample 7445841 | NCBI WGS metagenome assembly JACCDP01 (sample SAMN15323441, study PRJNA562643) | freshwater metagenome | isolation source: river surface water | place: USA:Blue River Watershed | collected 2017-08-17 | reverse complement strand
TGGGGGGGCGGGGGGGGGGGGGGGTGTGCGGGGCCGGCGGCTAACTGTTCTGGTGGTTACGTCACGGCTCAGTGTCCACCCCGCGCAGGGCCTCTTTTTCCACTTTGGTCAAAGGGGCGGGGGCATACGCACCAGAAGTGTCGAAAGCCACGCCGTGAATCGTGGCTGACCATTCCCCGGTGGCGACCGTCTTTCCGACCCGGAGGTAGGAACGTTCGGGAGTTGGTCCGGGTCCGGACAGAACCTCGCCGGAGTTGGTGCCGACGAGCGAGCCGTTGAGATAGATCTGCGCGATGCCGTCTGGCCTGACCGCTATCCGGTAGATCGCTGCTCCATAGTCGAGGGCGCTCCGCAGCAGGAGCGTGTGAGTAGCCTGGGAAATGCGGGGCGCCGGGTTGTTTTCGAACGCCAACAGGCGCATCGGAAAAGCGGAGATCAGGTGACGCCGGAACGAGCCGTCCTCCCGCCGCAGGCCCACCTCGATATCGAATCCGCGGTCCGGGTTGCCCACGTTCGTCACAAACGCCTTCACCTCGAAGGTCACGCCCGAGCGCGCGTCGAGGTTCGGTTCGGCCGTCCAGAAGATGGCCGGGCTGGCCTGAGCGCCCGGGCGCACCGGGAAGCCTCGCACGAGGATGGGCTGCGATTGGCCTCCGCCGCGCAGGATCAAAGGGGCGGTGTCGCCGAGCCGGGTGATGTCGCCTCCCGCGAGCCAGATCGAATCTGGCCTTGTGAGTTCCCCGCCGGTGAAGCGCGAGGGCAGCGATGCCCTGATTTCCAGGGCCCGAGGCATCCTTTCCTCGCCATCGACAGGCCAATCATCGCTGCGAAAAGGGGCGATCGGCATCCCGCCGGCGTGGGTGAGATTCACCGCCGCGGATGGCTCCCACGCGTGACGAATGGCGACCGGATCCGGCACGGCGGGATGCTCGGCGATCACCGTATTCCCGTCGAGTCGGGCCTTAGCGGGATGAAACATCCGGTCGGATCCCGCGATCGCCAACGCGGCCGGCGGCTTTCCGTCCCTGGTGCGAAGGCCGTGCTCCGCGCTCTTGAAGTGCGCGCGGAGAGAAGACCCCGTCCGCTCGACATGGGTGAACTCCGCCTCTCCCGGCCACGTGGCGCGGCCGTACTCGCGGCTGAGGATCAGGTTGGCGAGACGCTCGGCGACGTCGTGTTTGTTCCGCGGGTGGAGATCCCACGACTGCCCGATGTCGATCGTGGTGATCATTCCCGTGCGCGGTAATCGGCGTGCCTCCGCCTGTGACTCACGGACGACCGCCCAGCGCGGCTCGTTGTCCCGGTTGGGGAGTTGCACGATATAGAACGGCAGTTCCGGGCGCGCCCACAGGTTACGCCAGTCCGCGATCATCGCGGTGAGCAGGAACCGATGCAGGTACGGATTATGGTAAGGGGTCGCCTCCGTCTCCCCCTGGTACCAGCCGGCGCCGGCGATCGCGAACGGCGCGAGCGGGTGCAACATGCCGTTGTACAGGCGCGCGGGCGCGAGGTTCGCGCGCCAGCCGCTGACGTCCTCCGGCCAAAGCGTGTTCAACCCGGGGCCGCGGAGGGTTTCCGCGCTAATCCAGGCGGAGCTGCCGGAACCGCCCCAGGCGCACATCACGATGCCCACGGGCACATCCAGCTGCTCGCGCAGGCGTCGGCCGAGGTGGAACGCCATCGCGGCCCAGCCCGGCGCCGCGCGGGGATTCCAGGTCATCCAGCCCGTGCGGGTCGCTACGTCGTCGCGCGGCCGCTCGGCGGGGCGGTTGTCGACCCGGAACTCGCGCAGGAGGGGATCGTTGGCGGCGGCGATGTCGCGGCGGGCGCGGGCGGGGGAATCGTCGTCGCGCTCGCTGGGTCGCGCGACCGACTGCATGAGGAAGGCCATGTTGGACTGGCCCGAGAGCAGCCAGACTTCGCCCACGATAACGTCCTCGATCGCGAGGGTGTTGTCCGCGCGCACGACGAGCCGGCGGGGTTGAGGACTGGCTGCAAGGGGACCAAGGCGCACCTGCCAGCGGCCGCCGGAGTCGGCGACGGTTTCCTGCACCTGATCGCCGAATTCGACCCGGATTTTTTCTCCGGGATTAGCGGTGCCCCAGACCGGCGCCGGCTGACCGCGCTGCAGGACTGCGCCTTGGGAGAAGAGACCGTTCAGCCGGGCCTCGGCGTAGCCGGCGGTGGCGGCCGAGAAAAGGAGTGTGGCAGGGACAGCGAGCCGAAGGGCCCATTTGGCGGAGACTCGCCTGGTCCGGAGACGCGATAGATCCGACGACGGCGAAAGAAACGGAACCACCTGGTTAGAACTCAAACGTGATCCTTCCGCTCAGGGTGCGAGGCTCGCCGTAGCCCGCGTAGGTGATCAGGTACTTTTTGTCGAAGAGGTTGTCGGCGCTGAGGGCGAACGTCGTGCGGCGACGCAGGATCAGCGTGGAGTACGTCACGCTCGCCTGCGCCTTGTGGTACTGCGGGCTGCGGATCGCGCGGATGTCCGTGAGGTTGGGATTGCCGCGCCGCTCGCCCACAAACGTCACGCCGACCCCGAGACCGAGGCCCTTGGCCGGGCCCTGCTCGAATCGATAGCGGTTCCACAGGCTCCATTGTCGGAGCGGCGCATTGGCGGTGGGCAGGCCGACGTTCTGCGGCCGCACGATGTCGCGCTCGACCCTCGTGCGGTTGTAGGTGTAGCTGCCCAGAATCTGCCACGCTTTAACGGGCCGGGCATTGAGGCTGAATTCGACGCCGCGGGCGCGGTTGTCGCCGGTCTGGACCTGGAAACCGGGGTGTTCCGGGTCGGCCTGCTCGAGGTTCCGGTTCCGCACCTGGAAGAAGTTCACGGTGCCCGAAAGGCGGCCGTCAGTCCGGTCCCACCGCACGCCGTAATCGGTGCCGGTGCCCTCGCGGGGCTCGAAGGGCCGGCCGAAGAAGTCGGTCTTCACGAGCGGCTCGAAGGATTCGCTGTAGGAGGCGAAAACCGCCACGCGCGGCAGGATACGAAACGCGGCTCCGCCGCTCAGAAGATCAGCCGGCTTGGCCTTACCGCTGAAGGACGCGGCGGGGGTGCGGTAGTTGCGCTGCGCCTGGTAGGCCTCCTCCCGGCGGTAACCGAGTTGTGCGGTGAAGCGGCTGCCGGCGGTCTGCCAGAGATTGTTGGCCGAGACCGCCCTCGCGATCAGGGTGTTCTGCTGGTCACGCAGGACCGGGTAGTTTCGCCAGTCGCCCAGGGCGTAGCTGACCGGGAGGTCGATGTTGATCGGGGTGAGATTGGGGGATGGCTGTTTTGTGATCTCATGCGCACCGTGGGTGAAATACTCCGCGCCGATAACGGCGCGATGGGTGAGCCCGAGGTAGTTGAAACGCCCCAGCGCGTAAGGTTGGAGCGAGTATCCGGTTTCCGGCTGGTTGTTGTAGGCGGCGGAACGCCCGACTGTGCGCGCGCCGGTCACGGCGTTGATGGTCGCGGTGGTCCCGCCGGTGACGAGGTTCCTCCAGCGTTGAAAATGCCGGTAGCTGCCGCCGAGTTTCAGCGTCCACGTCTCGTTGAGGACGTGCGTGAAATCGAACGTGGAGTGGAAGACGTTCGAATCGTGGAAAGATTCGGGGCCCTGCCGGTTGAAGGAACGGCGCACGTTAGGGAGATAGCCGGTGTTGCCGGGGGAGAGAAAGACCGGTGGTGAAGCGGAGACCTGTTCGGTGTGCTGCCACTGAGCGAAGAGGTACAGGCGCGTCGTCTCGCGGAAGTTCCATTGGACCGCGGGCGAGAAGGCGACGCTGCGGTAGTTGGCGAAGTCGTAGGGACTGCCCTCGTCGCGCGCCGCGAGACCGACCCAGAACGCCAGCTTCCGGTCGGCGGTAAGCGGCGCGGAGTACTCCAGGTTGGCGCGGCGCCGGTCATAGGTGCCGTACGAGGCCATGAACTGGCCCTTCGGGCGGGAGGAAGGCGTGCGGGTGACGGTGTTGATGGCGCCGCCGGCGCCGATCGCCCCGGAGAAGAGCGACGACGGTCCCTTCAGCACCTCGATTCGCTCGATGGAGATGTTGTCGAAACGGCCGAACGTCCGGTAGCCGTTCACGTACTGATTGCCGCCGCCGCCGCTGACCCCGCCCCCGCCGCCGGAAAAACCCCGCACCAGCACATCCGTGTCTTGCTGCGCCGCGCTGTCGGTCTCGCGGTTGAAGGTGACGCCGGGCACATACTGCAGCGCCTCGGTGATGTCGCGGGCGCCGATGTCGTTCATGAACTCGCGCGTGACGACGTCGATGGGCTTCGGAAGGTCGAGCAGAGCGGTGTTGAACCGCGTGCCGGACAGGACGTTGGTCGCCTTGTAAGCGTCATCGCTCGCTTCGGTGACGGTGAATTCGTCGAGCAGCACGACCTCGCGGCCGGAGGCGGACGCGGGGAGCCGGTCGGCGGGTTTCGCGCCCTGGGCGTGGGCGAAGACGGAAAGGAGGCCGGCGACCAAGGCCGGGCCGATTGCAAGGGGATGGGGTTTCATGGTTGGCGGGCGGACGGAGTGCGCATCAGCGCTTGCGCGCATCGGTTTTGGAGGTGGAAACCCCGAGCACCTGGCCGTCGCGCAGCAGGGCGGCGCGCAGGTCGGGATAGGAAATATCCTGCACGGCCGAGCGGGTGGCGATGGCCTGGACGGCCGCGGTGGCGGCCGATTGCCCGAGCACCATGAAGACCGGCTCCATGCGCATGGAGCCGTAGACCACATGGCTGGCCGAGATGCACACCGGCACGAGAAGATTGGTGCACTCGTTTCTCTTTGGAGTGAGGGCGCGGAAGCTGATGCCGTAGGGGGTCTTCACCGGCATGCCGAGGGTGCCCTCGTTGCGCACATAGCCGTGCTCGTCGATGTAGCGGCGCACGTTGTGGGAATCCATCGTGTAGGAGCCGCAGCCGACGGGATCGGCGACGCTCTCCGTGCCCTCGCACACCTGTTGGCGCATGACAAAGGCGCCGACCATTCGGCGGGCCTCGCGCACGTAAAGTTGGTGGGGCCAGTGGCCGGTGCCGGTGAACTCGTCCTTGGCCAGGCCCCAGTTCCGCATGGGCGCGCGGTATTTTTCCGGCACGCGCGGATCGTTCGCCACGAACCAGCACAGGCCCTGTTGCCAGCTCACGTGCTCGCGGAAGATGCGCTCGCGGGTGGCATGGTCTCCGTCGGGGTAATCGCGGCTGCCGCCGACGAGGTTGAACGAGACCGCTCCCTTCGTGTTCGAGTCGCTCTTGCGGTTCGGCATGATCACGACGGGCGGCAGGTCGAGCAGGCTGCGGCCGAGCACCGGGTGCTCGATCTCGTCCCTGGGGTTCGGCCAGTCCGGCAGCGGCTTGGTGCTGTTGAGGTAGCGCAGCAGCAGTTCGTAGCGGGCGGGGTCGTAGTCGGCCGGCTTCGGCCAAGGTGCTCGGTTCTCCGGCACATCGGTCAGACACAAACGGAAGCAATAGGCCTGCACGTGGCCATCCGCGGTTCCCACTTCCCCTGCACCCTCGGCGGGTACGCCGAAAATGGTTCCGCTTTTCGGTTCGCCTGGGCGCACGTAGGGGTCGACGGCGCGGAAGAAATCGTGACCGACCGGACGTGGACGCTCCCGCATGTGGCGCCACTGGTTGCCGTTCTTGGGCTCGCCGTACGTGGCGGCTGCCTCGCGGCCTACCGTGTAGCTCACGCCGGCCTTCGCCATCACGTCGCCCTCATAGGTCGCGTCGATGAACACTTTCCCGGCGAAACGCCGGCCGGACTCCATCGTCAGCGAGCGGATCTCCGTGCCTGCCTTCTCCACGCCTCGCCGGAGCTCGAGCCGCTCGCCATAGACCACCTCCACGCCCGCCTCCTGCACCATCTCACGGTAGATCCGCTCCGCCACGCGCGGCTCGAAGTGGAACATCACGTCGGCCGCCGGATCGTGGCGGTGGCTGCGGTAATCGCCCGGTTTCTCGTGCTTCCAGACCACCGGGTCGGCGTAGTACCGCTTCACGCGACGGTAGAACTCGCGGGAGATGCCGCCGATGCTGTCGGGGTGGCCGAAGTCCGTGGCGCCGAGGCCGCCGCTCGTGAGCCCGCCGAGATGTTGCCCCGGTTCGATCAGCAGGACCGACGCCTTCAGCCGCGCCGCCTGAACCGCGGCCACGACTCCGCCGGAGGTGCCGCCGTAGACGACAACGTCGTAGGTCCGCGGTGAATCGGCCGCGTTCATCGCCTGGAAGCTGAGGGTGAGCGCCAGGGCAATGGCTTTAAGAATAGGGGTGCAGCGGGGGAAGCTCATGGGATCAGGATTAGGATTTGGGCAGGTCGATGACCTGGCGTTCGGCTAGGAGCGCCGACCGTAATTCGGGGCGGTCGATGGCCTGCACGGAGGTGCGCTGGGCGATGGCCTGGTCCGCGGCGACGCCGGCGGAGTGGCCTAGGATCATGAAGACCGGTTCCATGCGGATGGAACCGTAGGCGACGTGCGTCGCGGATAGGCACACGGGCACGAGCAGGTTGGTGCACTCGTAGCGGCGCGGGGTGAGCGCGTCGTAGCCGATGCGGTACGCGTGCTTCAAACCGAGGCCGATCGTGCCCTCGGTGCGCACATGGCCGTTCTCGTCGACGTAGCGCCGCACGTTGTGGGAATCCATCGCGTAGCCGCCCATGCCGACCGGGTCCGGCACCGGCAGAGTGCCGTCGCAGTGGCGCTGGGTCATGACAAAGCCGCCGTGCATCCGGCGCGCCTCGCGCACGTAGAGCTGGTGCGGCCAGTGGCCGGTGTCGGTGAACTCATCCCGCGGGAAGCCCCAGTTCTTCATCGGCGCGCGGTACTTCTCCGGCACGCGCGGGTCGCTCGCGAAGAACCAGATCAAGCCCTTCTGCCAGGCGATATGGTCGCGGATGATGCGTTCACGGGCGGCATAGTCCGCCTCGGGATAGTCGTAGTTACCCGCGACGAGGTTGAAGCCGACCGGGTCCTTGTTGTTCGAGTCGCTCTTCCGGTTCGGCATGATCACGACCGGTTCAGGGCGGGTGAGATTGTTGCCAAGGACGGGATGCTCGATGTCGCCCGCCGCAGGGTATTCCGGCAGCATGCGGGGGCTGTTGAGGTAGCGCGCGACGAGCTCGTACTTCGCTGGATCGTAGTCGTCGGGACGGGAGAACGGGACGCGGTTCCGCGGCTCGTTCGTGAGGCACAGGCGGTAGCAGTACGCCTGCACGCGAGCGTCACCCGCGCCGACTTCGCCCGGCCCGCCGGGTTGCACGCCGAAGATCAGCCCGCTCGCCGGGTCGCCCGGGCGGATGTACGGATCCACGGCGCGCCGGAAATCGTGCGCGGAGGCGACCTTCTGACGTCGCAGCAGGAAGGGCTGGTTGCCGTTGTGTGTCTCGCCGAAGGCGGAATTCGCCTCGCGGCCGACCAGGTATTTGACGCCCGCCTTGGCCATGAGGTCGCCCTCATAGGTCGCATCGATGAACACCTGGCCGCGGAAACGGCGACCAGACTCCATTTTGATGGCGGCGATAACCGCCCCCGTCTTTTCCACGCCGGCCCGCAGGTCGAGGCGCTCGCCGCGGATGACCTCCACCCGCGCCTCGCGCAGCATGTCCTCGTAGATCCGCTCCGCCACGTGCGGTTCGAAGTAGAACATCACATCCTCCCGCGGATCGTGCTGATTGCTGCGGAAATCCTCCGGGCGGCCGTATTTCCAAGCGGCGGGATCGGCGTAGTGCTTTTTCACCCGCTGGTAGAATTCCCGCGAGATTCCGCCGATGGCGTTCTTCTTGCCGATGTCGGTCGCCCCGAGCCCGCCGCTGGTGAGTCCGCCGAGGTGGCGTCCGGGCTCGATGAGGACGACCCGGCGACCGCGGCGGGCCGCCGCGACCGCCGCGGTCACACCCCCGGAAGTTCCGCCGTAGACGACGACATCGAAATCAGTGGCCGGGGCGGCCTGGCCGGTCGCGCGCACGGCAGTGGCGAGCACGGTCGCGGAGGCGGCGCGGTGAATGAATGCGCGGCGGGTGGAGGAAGGTGGGGTGGACATGGTGGGCGGACGGGGTGTTTGGACGCGATTCAGCGCGAGGGCAGATGCGCGGTGACGCTGCGGACCACCTCGGCGGCGAGCAGGGAGGAGCCCTCGGCCGTGTAGTGGACGTCGTTCGGGCGGCCGACCCGGGCGAAATGCGGTGTGATCGCGCGGTTGAGGTCGTTGGTGGCGACTCCGAGTTCGGTCATCACGCGCGCGGCGATCGCGTTGTATTTATCGACGCTGTCGAAACGACGGTTGGGCGCGAGATTGCCGCCGTTGGGGACGGGGGTCGTGGTGGCCCAGATCAACTTCGCGCCAGTCGCGCGGAGACGCCGGACAAGCTCGCGGAGATTTTTCTCGTAGACGTCGGGCGGCGCATGCCGGACGCCCTCGGGCGGGAGCTTCGCATCGTGGAGTCCCCAGTTGAAATGGATCACGTCCCATTTTCCGGTGCCGAGCCATGCGTCGAGTTTGGAGAGCGTGTAGCCGGTGGAGCTGCAATTCCCCGGTGGACGATGGATGTTGGCCTTGCCCTGGAGCGCCGCGCGAACCGGCAGCGTGTAGCCGATCGAGATGGAGTCGCCGATCAGCAACACGCGCGGCAGTCCAGGAACGTCGACCATGGGCGCCAGCGCGGGATCGGGGGCGGGCTTGGCCTTGGTCTCGGCGGCGAAAGCGGACGCGGAGAGTCCGGATAAGGACGCGATGGGAATGGCCGTTAGAAGCCGCACGAGAGCGGCGAAGCGGTGGCGGTGGGCAGGGGTTGCGGGCATGGGGTGATGGCAGGCTATCGTCACGGGTTGCCGTGCACGTCGAATTCGGCGTAAAACGTATTATCGAGCACCGGCTGCGAGACGGACTGTGTCGGCTCGACTTCCCAAAGCAGGAAGCGGTAGCGGCCGATCAAGCCGTTGGCGCCGGCGATCAAACAGGCCTGCTGCGCGGGCCGATCGACCGGCTGCATGACACGGAAGAAATCGTCGGAGTCCACCCGGGCGATCGGAACCCACCCTGTCCGCGACGTGCCGGTTTCGATTGATGGCGGGGAGTCGCCGTTGAAGCCGTACAAGGTGAATTTCTGCACGGCACGCACACGGTTGTGCGCCGCGCGGCTCTGGTGCCACGAATAGGTGGTGATCTGCGAGATGGTGACCGGCTGCCCGAGGTCGAGGAGCAGGGCGCCGGAGTCGTTGGGTCCGAAGAAGACCGACTCTCTGGGCGAATCAGGCGCGTTCTGACCATTTCCATCCAAGAGCAGCTCCGGGGGACCGCTCGGGATGGGCGCGCGGAGGAAAAGTTCACCGCGCACGACCTTCATGGTTGCTAGTCCCCTCGACCGGTCGGCGATGTCGTCCCGGGACGGCGGTGGGATCGTCGGGAAGCGAAACGCGGCGGTGCCGTCGCCGGGTTCGATGCGCACCAGCACCTGCGCGCTGCCGGCCTCGACGGACATGGCCTCCCCGGTGCGGAGACGATGCGCGGTGGTCGAGCCGTCCAGGAGCACGTGGACCTCGCCGTCCGTCACGTCGATCCGACTTTGGCCATCCGGGGCCGCGGCGGCGATGAACTGGGTGCCGATGTCCACCACCCGAGCGGTGCGCGTGCGTACGGTGAAGCCCTTCGAGGCGGGAGTCGTCGCCTCGGCCTTCAGCCGCCCCAGCGTGAGAAATCCGCTCTTGTCGGACGTCAGTTCAAAGATGCTGGGTCCCATGAGGGTCACGCGTGCCCCGCTGGTGAATTCCAGCGCCGCGCTGCCGGCCGAGAGTTCCAACGTTTGCCCGGCCCGCAGGGTGTCCCCCGGCGCGAAACGGGCCTCCGGAGTCACCCAGCGGGCGTCGCTGATCTCGCGCAGGGTGGCGACCGGTGCGGCGCGCGCCTCCCAGCCGGGGGCGATGAGGAGGCGCCACAGGAGCAGCGAGAGCGTGGTTAAACCCGCGATGGAGGCCGCCCAGGCGAGGGGCCGCGGCCGGGGGAGGGAGGGGACGGAATTGAACTCCGTGCGATCCTCGCTCGGCTGAGTCTCGGCCGCGCCGAGGGCGGCGTGGAGGCGTGCTTTTCGCAGGTAGAGTTGCCGGGCGGCGGAGTCCTGCTCGATTCTTTGTGACAACGCGCGCACCTCCTCGGGCGTGGCCAGCCCGTCGAGATGCCGCTCGATCAACGTGTCGATTTCGTCGGGGCTCATCCGGCGAACTCCGTTTCCTTGCGTTCCATGCACTGGAGCAGCGCGTGTCGGATGCGTTGCAGCATCTTGTAGACGGCCTCCTCGCTGCGCTCGTGCCGGCGGGCGAGTTCGGTCACGGGAAGCTCGTTGAGGTAATAATCATCCAGCATCCGGCGCTGACCGGGCGCGAGGAGCTCGCGGCAGGATTGGAGGCGACGCGCCCGTTCCTCGTTCCAGGAGGGACTGGCGTCCTCGTCGATCATCAAGGCGGCGGCCGCCGCCTCCGAAAGTTGCGCGCGTCGCTGCCGGGTGCGCAGGAAGCGACGCACCTCGATCCGGGCAAAACCGCACGCCCAGTTGAGGAATGGACGCTCCGGGTCGTACGAGGGGAAGTGGCGCCAGAGCGCCACGGCGGTTTCCTGGACGATGTCGCGCGCATCGGCGCGATGAGGAACGAAAACGAGCACGCTGCGCAGGAGCGCCGGCTCCTGCTCCAGGAACAGGCGCATGAAACGTTCGTGCAGGTCTTCAGCCGGGGGCATGGGGTCCGTGTCTTATATCCGCGTCATCCGGCGGATTTGGACATTTTTTCTGTCGGGGCGCGTATTCTCAGCGGCGCGGGTGGGAACCACGAAACACACCAAAGGCACGATACCGAACCGGGTGGCCCCTCCTTCGCCTGGCCTACGGAGCGCACGCATGGAACACACGGACGGCACGGAATGGGGGAAACCCTTTTTCCAAGGAAGGCCGGTCGAAAGAACGCCTGTCTCCGTCCCCCCCCGTTGCCTCCTGTGAGGGACCGGGGAGGTTCGATCGCGACTGTGATTCAGGGCAGGATCGGCGACGGCAGGAACGGATCGCGGGCGAGGTAGTACGGCGCCGGACCCTTCACATGGGTCTCGGTGTAGCCGATGGAGAGGGAGAGGCCGGACGCGGGATCCTCGTGCGTGAGCAGAATCGATCCGGAGCGTTCGCTGTAACCCCCGCGACCGAAGGTGTAGCTGAGGGAGAAGGCGCCGTGGATGCCGCGTTCGGGGCGGCGTTCCTCCGTGGTGATCCGCGGGCGCGGCGTCGCGAGCACCAGCGGAGCTTGCAGTGAGCGGGCGGCCCGGGAGGCGTGGTGGCGTGCGACCGCGGCGTCGAGCCGGGAGCGTTCGGCGGAGGCGAGGGTGTCGATCCCCGCCGTGCGGCGTTCGTCGCCGGTGAGACGGGCGGAGAAGTCCGCGGGGACGCCCGCGGCGGCCGGGCGAGAAAAGTCGCGGCGCACGAGGGCGTCGATCACGGCGACGCGATCCGCGTCGAGCCGGGCGAGACCCGTGACCGCGCGTTCCTCCGCTGGCAGCCAGAGGGAGAAACGCAGGTCCTCGCCGGCCCGCGCGGTGAACGCCAGGCAGACGGTCAGGAACCGGAGGGCGCGGATCAGAGCGGCGGGATTCACGGGCGTGACCAACCAGAACCGGGTTCCGCGGGTGCACAAGCGCGGCGTTGCGTTGGCGGCGCGGGTTGTGCGTGATCCGCGATCCCCGTTCCGCAACCTTCGCCCCGTAGCGCCGTCCTTTTCGACCCATGCTGCCCTTCGCCCTGACGATCTTCACCGGTGCCTTTCTGCTCTTCCAGGTGCAGCCGCTCATCGGGAAGTTCATCCTTCCCTGGTTCGGCGGTGGTCCCGGGGTGTGGACCACGTGCCTGCTGTTTTTCCAGACCGTGCTGCTCGGCGGCTATGCCTACGCGCATTTCTCGACGTCGAGGCTTACGCCGCGACGGCAGGTGATGCTGCACGCGGCGCTCCTGGTGCTCTCGCTCGCGCTGCTGCCGATCACGCCGGGCGACGGCTGGAAGTCGGATCTGGGCGGTGATCCGAACCTGCGGATCCTGCTGCTGCTCGCGGCGACGATCGGCCTGCCGTATTTCGTGCTGTCTTCGACCGGTCCGCTGATGCAGCAGTGGTTCAGCCAGACGAACCCCGGGGTTTCACCGTACCGCCTCTACGCGTTGTCCAACGTCGGGTCGCTCCTCGCGCTCCTCAGCTACCCGGCGTATTTCGAGGTGAAGTTCTCGCGGCAGGCGCAGGCCGTGATGTGGTCCGCGGGTCTCGCGGTGTTCGCGATCCTGTGCGGCGTCTGCGCCTGGATCCTCTGGCGCCGCTCCCCGGCGACCCCCGCGGCTGTGGCGTCCTCTTCCGCGGCGCGCGAGGCGGATCCGGCTCCCTCCGGCACGGACCGGTTCCTTTGGGTGGTGCTGCCCATGGTGGCGTCGGTGCTGCTGCTCGCGACGACCAACAAGCTTTGCCAGGAGGTGGCGGTCATCCCATTCCTCTGGGTGCTGCCCCTCGCGCTCTACCTGCTGTCGTTCATCATCTGCTTCGACCATGCCCGCTGGTACCACCGGCCCACGTTCATCGCGCTGCTGGTGGTTGGCATGGCGGTCGCGGCGCAGATCCTGCCCGCCGGCACCGATGTGCCGATGCGGGTGCAGATCGCGGCGTACAACATCGTGCTTTTTCTGGCCTGCATGGTGTGCCACGGGGAGCTGTTCCGCCTGAAGCCCGCGCCGGCGCGCCTGACCTCGTATTTCCTGCTGATCTCGCTTGGCGGCGCGTTGGGCGGATTCCTGGTGGCGATCGTCGCGCCCGCCCTCCTCAGCGACTACCGCGAGCTGCAGCTCGGACTCTGGCTCCTGAGCTACCTGCTCGGGGTGCTCTGCTTCCGGCACGCGAGCCGCGAGATCGCGTACGCCGCGGCCATCGGGGCCGTGGGCGTGGTCGCGGCGCTGCCCGGGCTGGCGACGCTGTTCGACGGCGGCCGGCCGCTGGGCGAGGAGTATCTCACCTTTCTCAAGGACCGCTGGCCCTATATCACCGCCGGCGTCGTGGCGTTCATCCTCGGCGCATGCGACTTCCGTCGATTCCGCCTGAGCGCGGCATGGCAGCCGCGGCTCGCCGGCTTCGTCATGGCCTTGTCCGTGGGTCTCGGCGCCGTCTTCGTCACGACCTGGGAGGATCGCCGTCGCGACGACATCCTGAGCGCGACCCGTAACTTCTACGGCACGCTCAAGGTGCTCAATTACAACGCGGGCGACGAGGAGGAGAATTACCACCTGCTCCTGCACGGCGCGACGACGCACGGCATCCAGTTCACGCGTCCCGAGAAGGCGGTGATGCCCACGACGTACTACGCCGATGTCAGCGGCGTGGGCCTGGCGATCAATAATCTGCCGCAGGCACCGCGGCGCCTCGGGCTCGTCGGTCTCGGCACCGGCACGCTCGCCGCCTACGCGCGCGCGGGCGACTACCTGCGGATCTACGAGATCAATCCCGACGTCGAGGAACTCGCGCGGAAGCATTTCAAGTACCTCGATTACTGCCAGGGAAAGGCGGACGTTGTGATGGGCGACGCCCGGTTGATGATGGAACGGGAGGTGGCCGCCGGGAACACACAGAAGTTCGACCTGCTCGCGCTCGACGCCTTCAGCAGCGACGCGATCCCGGTGCACCTGCTGACGCGCGAGGCGTTTCAGACCTACCTGCGGCACATCCGCGACGACGGCGTCATCGCGGTGCACATCTCCAACCGTTACCTGGACCTGCGGCCGGTCGTGGAGCGCCTCGCCGCCGAGTTCGGCTTGTCCACGGTCTGTATCTCCGAGGACAGCGAGGCCAATTGGTGGGTCTACGCCACCACCTGGGTGCTGGTTTCCCGCGACAAGGAGTTTTTAGCCGCCAAGGACATCCGCGCGGCCGGCGACTCGCCCTCGGGACGCGCGGACGGTCCGCTTTGGACCGACGACTTCGCCAGCCTCTACGCGATCATGAAATGAGGCCCGCGCCGCCGTTGGCCCGGCGCGGCCGCGCGCTTCTCGCGCTCGCGTGGGCGTGGTCGCTCGCGCCGGCGGCCGAGTCGCGCCCGGAGCCGCTGTTCGACGGGCGCTCGCTCGGCGGCTGGGTCTCGTCGGGTTTCGAAGGAGATCGCGGCGCACGCGTTGAACGGGATTTCGAACCAGGCCGGGCGGCGATTGTCATCGAAGCGGGCACGACGCTCGGTGGTGTCACCTCGACGCTCGGTTCGCGGCTGCCGCGGATGGACTACGAGGTGGCCTTTGAGGCGATGCGCGTCGCGGGCGGGGATTTCTTCGGAGCGCTCACGTTTCCGGTGGAAAACACGGCCTGCACGCTGGTGGTGGGAGGATGGGGCGGGACGGTGGTGGGCATCTCGAACGTGAATGGCATCGACGCCTCGGGCAACGAGACGACCCGGGAGATGGATTTCGCCGATCGCCGGTGGTACCGCATCCGGGTGCGCGTGACACCGGGGCTTGTCGAGGCGTGGATCGATGACACGAAGGTGGTCGAGCTGCCGACCGCGGGCCGGCGGTTGAGCCTCCGGCCCGGAGACATCCACAAGGCGCGCCCCTTGGGCATCACGACCTACATGACCAAAGCGGCGGTGAGAGGGATCACGCTCACGCGCCTGCCCCGCGGCTAGGTCGCGCGGCGTCGGCGCGCTTGTTTTCGGAACCGACCCCGGCAAGCTCCGCGCCATGCGGAGATTCCTTGTTGTGCTCGCGGTCGCCCACGCCGCCTTTGGCCAGGGCGCTCAAGTCGAGGTCGCCAACCTGCGGGAGGATGTGCGCGGGCTATCCCAGCGGGTCGCCGAGCTATCCCTGCGCCTGGAGCAATTGGAGAGGGAAAACGCGGATTTGCGCCGCAAGTCGGCCGCGGCGGAAAAGGCGGGTGCGGGCACCGCGCAGTTCAAGGAGGCGCTTGCCGACCTGAACCGCGATCTGCGCGCCGCCATCGCCACGTCGAAGACCGAGACCCTGCAGCAAGTGGCTTCCCAGATGGAGAAACTCGCGAAGCAGACCAACGCGGCCCTGGATTCGCTGGGGAAGGGTGGAGCCAAACCGGCCGCCGGTGGTTTCACGGATGATTACGCCAAGGACGGCGTCAGCTACACCGTGCAGAAGGGCGACACGCTCGCGACGATCGCGCGCAAGACCGGCGCGCGGCAGCAGGACATCATCAACGCGAACCGCCTCGCAGATCCTTCTCGCATCACGGTCGGTCAGACGCTCTTCATTCCAGGAGGAAAATAGCACCCATGCCGGCAACCCCGAAATCTCGTCTCGGCCGCGGCCTAGGAGGCCTCATCGCGGCTTCCAAGCCCGTCGTCACCTCCCAGCCCGCCACGGTCCCCGCCGCGGCTCCGGCGGCCGCCGCCTCGAAGCCGGCTTCCGCGCCGGCGGCTTCCCCGGCCGCTCCCGCCGCGCCCGGGTACCAGGAGGTTCCCGTGAATCTCGTCGATCCCAGCCCGTACCAGGCGCGCAAGGAGATCGCCCCCGAGCACCTGAGTGAACTGGCCGAAAGCATCCGTTCCGAGGGGCTGCTGCAGCCGATTGTGGTCCGCAAGACCGGCGACCGTTTCCAGTTGATCGCCGGCGAGCGGCGCTGGCGCGCGTTCCAGATGCTCAAGATCCGCGCGATCCCCGCGCGGGTTGTGGAGGCCAGCAACGCCTCCTCCGCCGCGCTTGGTTTGATCGAGAATTTGCAGCGTGAAGGACTCAACCCGATCGAGGAGGCCCACGGTTACGCGAGTTTGATCCGCGATTTCGACCTCACGCAGGAAACCGCGGCCGAGCGGGTGGGGAAGGGACGCGCGTCGGTCGCGAATGCCCTGCGGCTGCTGTCGCTCGACGCCGAGACCCAGGGCTACCTTTCCAAGAACCTGCTCAGCGTCGGCCACGCCAAGGTGCTCCTCGGGGTGCAGGACGCCTCCAGCCGCCTCGTCCTAGCGCGCCGTGTCATCGAGGAAGGCCTCAGCGTCCGCGCCACGGAGAAAGTCGCAGTCAATCTCAAGTCGGCCGGCGGGGCCGCCGCTCGCCCGGCAGCCAAGGCCGGGCTTTCCTCGCGGGATGCCGCCACCGTGTCCGGGATTGAGAAGCGCCTCGGCTCCCACCTCGGCGCGCGGGTCGCGATCATCCACAGCCCGAAGAAGGGGCGGATCGTGATCGAGTACCGCGGCAACGAGGATCTCCAGCGGTTGCTGGAGAAATTCGGCGTCGAGGCCTGACCGGGCGCCACGCTTGGCCCGGGGGCGTGACGTCCGGGCGCTTTCCTTCCACCCCATGATCCGCTCCACGCTGTGGCGCACCTTGTGCGCGCTCCCCCTGCTCATCCTGCCGGCGACCGTTTTCGGCGCCCGCCCGAACTTCATCGTCATCATGGCCGACGACATCGGCTTCGGCGACGTCTCCGCCTACGGATCCAAGGCGCTGCGGACGCCGAATATCGACCGTCTCGCCGCGGAGGGCGTGCGTTTCACCAGCGGGTACTGCTCGGCCTCGACCTGCACGCCGACGCGTTATTCGTTCCTGACGGGCGAGTACGCCTTCCGGCGGAATGGTACCGGGATCGCTCCGCCCAATGGCCAGTTGGTTGTCCCGGTCGGGGTGCCCACGATCGCCTCCGTGCTGAAATCGTCCGGTTACCGCACCGGGGTGATCGGGAAGTGGCACCTCGGGTTGGGTCAGCCGCCGGCGCCCGACTGGAACGGCGAGATCAAGCCGGGACCACGCGAACTGGGTTTCGATTACAGCTTCCTGTTGCCGACGACCAACGACCGCGTGCCGCAGGTGTTCGTCGAGAACGGCCGGGTCGCCGGGCTCGATCCCAAGGACCCTCTCTGGGTGGGGGACAAGGCGCCGTCGCCCGATCATCCCACCGGCGTCTCCCACCGCCACACCCTCAAGATGGATTGGTCCCACGGTCACAACCAGACGATCCACAACGGCATCAGCCGCATCGGCTTTTACACCGGCGGCCAGGCGGCGCGTTTCCGTGACGAGGATCTGGCTGATCGCTGGGTGGAGAAGACGGTCGCGTGGCTCGCGGCCGAGCGCGACCGCCCTTTCTTCCTCTTCCTCGCATCGCACGACCCGCATGTGCCGCGCGCGCCCCACGAACGCTTCGTCGGCAAGTCGGGCCTCGGCCCCCGCGGCGACGCGATCCTGCAATTCGACTGGTGCGTGGGCGAGGTGAACGCCGCGCTCGACCGCCTCGGCCTGGCCGAGAAGACGCTGGTCGTCGTTTGCTCCGACAACGGCCCCGTGATGGACGACGGCTACGTGGATTTCGCCCTCGAGAAACGCGGTGATCACCGTGCGGCCGGGCCGCTCCGCGGCGGCAAGTACAGCGTCTTCGAGGGCGGCACACGCACGCCTTTCATCGCGCGTTGGAAGGGCCAGGTCGCGCCGCGGGTTTCCGACGAGATTGTCTGCACCATTGATCTCGCCGCCAGCTTCGCGGCGTTGGCGGGTGAGCCGGTGCCCGCGCAGGGGTTTCCGGACAGCTTCGACGTCTCCGGAGTATTACTCGGGCGGCCGGGCGCGAAAGGCCGCGCTTCGCTCGTGCAGCAAGACAACGGCCAGGCGGGGAATTTCGGTTACCGCTCCGGCCAGTGGAAGCTGGTCCGTCACGACTCGGGCCGCGCCTATAATCAACGGGTCGAGGAGCCGCTGCGAAACACCCCGGTCCCGCCGTTCCAGCTATTCGACCTGGCACAGGACATCGGGGAGAGCCGCGATCTCACGGTCGCCCGGCCCGAGGTGTTCGAGCGCATGAAGTCCGAGCTCTCGGCGATCATCGCCGCGGGCCGCAGCCGTCCGTGACGCTCCACCCCTGAAGTGAAAATGAAAACCCTGCTCCTTCGCGCCACGCTCGCGCTCTCGGCCGTGGCGGCCTTGCCGTTGTCCGCCGCCTCCCCGGCGCGTCCCAACGTCGTGATCTTCCTCGTCGACGACATGGGCGTGATGGACACCTCGGTGCCGTTTCTCACCGACGCCGCCGGGCGCCCGCAGCGCCATCCCCTGAACGAGTACTACCGCACGCCGAACATGGAGCGCCTGGCCTCGCGCGGGGTCCGCTTCAGCAATTTCAACGCGATGAGCGTCTGCTCGCCGACGCGGATCGCGATCGCGACGGGCCAGAACGCGGCGCGGCACCGCACCACGAATTGGATCCAGCCCGACAACGACAACGCCGGGCCGAAGGGCCCGCCGCAGTGGAACTGGCGCGGGCTGCGCAAGGGGGACGTGACGCTCGCGTCGGTCCTGCGGTCGGGAGGGTATCGCACCATCCACGTGGGGAAAGGGCACTTCGGGCCGCGGGCGAGCGAAGGCGCGGATCCGCTGAACCTCGGTTTCGACGTGAACGTGGGTGGCGCGTCGATCGGCGCGCCGGCCACCTACTACGGCAAGCGTGACTACGCCGTCGGCAAGAACGCGAAACGCAGCGCCGCGGCGGTGCCCGGGCTCGAGCGGTATCATGGCACCGACACGTTTCTCACCGATGCGCTCACGCTCGAGGCGAACCGTCACATCGGCGACGCCGTGCGGGACGGGAAGCCCTTCTTTCTTAGTCTCGCGCACTACGCGGTGCATTCACCGTTCGACGCCGATCCGCGTTTCGCGGCGAACTACGCGCAATCGGGCAAGCCGGCTGCCGCGCAGGCCTTCGCGACTTTGATCGAGGGCATGGACAAGTCACTGGGGGATCTGCTCGACCATCTGGAGCGTCTCGGGGTTGCGGAGAACACCGTGGTTTTTTTCCTGGGCGACAATGGGTCCGACGCGCCGCTCGGCCATCAGCACGCCGTCGCGTGCGCGGCGCCATTGCGCGGCAAGAAGGGGTCGCATTACGAGGGTGGCGTGCGGGTGCCTTTTCTGGCGGCGTGGGCGAAACCAGCCCCAGCTTCGCCGGTGCAGGCGCGCTTGCCGATCGCCGTGGGTGGATCCCAGCCGGCGCTGGCCGCGGTGCAGGATATTTTCCCGACGGTTCTCGACCTGGCTGGCGTGCCGTGGCCGGTTGGTCACGCGGTCGACGGGCAGCCGCTCGCGTCGCTGCTGGCCGGCCGGCGGGACCCGGCTCGTTCGGATGCCTTCCTGATGCACTTTCCCCACGCGCCGCACCGGTCGGATTATTTCACGACCTACCGGGAAGGCGGCTGGAAGGTGATCTACCATTACTTTCCGGGCGAGGCTTCGGGCGGTTCCCACTATCAGTTGTTCCACCTGGCGGAGGACCCCTACGAGTCGGCCGATCTCGCGGCCAAGCGCCCCGCGGAGTTGCGGCGGATGATGCAGGCGATGGTCGCGCAGCTTGAGCGGCACCAGGCGCTTTATCCCGTCGATGGAGGCAAGCCGGTGGCGCCGAAGCTGCCCTGAACCGGACCGCACCCCAGCCGATTTGCCGCCGCCGACCATGCGACCGCACCATCATCTTCGTCGCATGACGCTCGCTCCTGGGCTGATTATTCTCGCCGGGGCGCTCCTGCTGCCGGGGGCGGCGTCCGTGATCGCCGCGGGAGCGCCGTTGCCGCCGAGCTTCCTGGTGATCCTTGCTGACGACCAGAGCTGGGCGGGGACCTCGCAACGGATGATTCCAGGTGATCCCGCCTCCGCGAGCGATTACCACCGCACGCCGCGGATCGAGCAGCTGGCGGCGCGCGGCATGCTTTTCACCGACGGTTATGCGCCGGCGCCGTATTGCTGTCCCACGCGGCGCAGCCTGCAGGTCGGGCAGACGCCCGCGCGTCATGAATACCAGCGGGACCGGGAAGGCTGGCCCGCGGACTACCGGCGGCGGCTCAACATTCCCAGGTTGCTGAAGGCGGCGGACGCGCGCTACCGCGCCGCACATTTCGGAAAGTGGGATCATCGGTACGATGGGATCAGCCCGGCCGACCAGGGGTTCGACGAGAGCGACGGCGTGACGGGCAACAATACCGGTGGCGGCCGCAAGGCGGGCGGGGAAATGCAGCGCGAGGACCCGAAGCTGATGAGCACGCTCACGGAGCGGGCGGGAGCCTTCATGGCGGAGCAGGCGCGCGCCGGCCGACCGTTCTTCCTCCAAGTCTCGCACTACGCGGTGCACCTTGAGATCCAGCACAGCCCCGCGGCCATGACCCGTGTGCGGGGACGTGCGCCGGGCATCAAACACAACCTCGATGTGTTCGCCGCGATGACCGAGGATCTCGACGACGCGGTGGGCCGGCTGCTCGATCGGCTCGAAGCTCTGGGCCTCGCGGAGCGCACCTACGTCGTCTACCTTTCCGACAACGGCGGCCGTCCCACGCTTCCCGGTGCGGCGGATCGCGGGCAGGGACCGAACTTCCCGCTGCGGGGTGCGAAGGGCACGCTGTATGAGGGAGGGATCCGGGTTCCCTTCATCGTGGCCGGCCCCGGGATCAAGGCTGGCAGCGTCTCACGCGTGCCGGTCACAGGTCTCGACCTCCTGCCCACCTTCGCGGATCTCGCCGGCTATCGTTCCCCTCTGCCCGCGAACCTCGATGGAGGCAGCCTGCGCGAAGTCTGGCACAATGGCGGGGTGGGGGAGGTCAGGCGGCCGCGTCCCTACCTTCTGTTTCACCAAGCGGTGGACCGGCGCGCGCAGACCGCGTTGCGTTGGGGCGACCTGAAGCTCGTCAAGAACTGGACGACCGGCGAAGTCGAGTTGTTCGACCTCGCGCGTGATCCGCGGGAGTCGGAGAACCTCGCCCGCCTCCGGCCGGAAAAGACCGCGGAGCTACACCGGCTCGCCACCGCCTTTATCGATGAGGTGAAGGCCGAGACGCGCCAACTGGGTAAGATCAAGGACGACTGACATCGGCCGCAGGCGGCCGCCTCCCTCGCCATGCCTATGCTCCGCAGCGTGTTTTTCCTCGGTTTCGCGTGCCTGGCAGCGTCCGTCATCGGCGCGCCGGCGGCGCGGCCGAACCTCGTTTTGATCATGGCGGATGACTTCGGCTACGAGTGCGTGTCCGCGAATGGCGGCGAATCCTACCAGACGCCCCACCTGGACCGACTGGCGGGCGGCGGGATGCGATTCGAGCGCTGCCACGTTCAGCCGCTGTGCACCCCGACGCGCGTGCAGCTGATGACCGGGCTTTCAAACGCCCGAAACTACGTGGAGTTCGGCGCGATGGATCGCCGGGCCGTCACCTTTGCGCACCGGCTGAAGGCTGCAGGCTACGCCACGGGCGTGGTGGGAAAATGGCAGCTCGGCATGGAACCCGACTCGCCGCGCCATTTCGGTTTCGACGAGGCGCTGCTCTGGCACCACCGGAGCCGGGCGTCCCGCTACGGAAACCCCGGATTTGATCTCAACGGCGAGCCGCGGACCTATCCGCCGGGCGGTTATGGACCGCGGATCCTCAACGACTTCGCGCTCGATTTTGTTTCCCGCCACCGCGAACGGCCGTTCTTCCTCTATTACCCGCTGACCCTGGCGCACTCTCCCTTCCAGCCGACGCCGGACAGCCCGCAGTGGGACCCCCGCACGGGCGAGCGTGGTAACCAAAGCACGGCGCATTTCGCCGGAATGGTGGCCTACATGGATCGGATGATCGGCGAGTTGGTGGCGCGGCTTGATGAACTTGGCCTGCGCGAAAACACCTTGGTGATTTTCCTCGGGGACAACGGCACCGGCGTCGACATCACGTCCCGCTTCAAGGGAGAGATTTACCCCGGGGGCAAGGGGCGCAGCCACGCACGCGGCACGCATGTGCCGCTGATCGCCAACTGGCCCGGCCGCGTGCCGGCGGGCGCGATCAACGGCGACCTGATCGGCAGCACTGATTTCCTGCCGACGCTGCTCGAGGCGGCCGGGGCGCGGTTGCCGGAGGACTATCCCGGCGACGGCGTGAGTTTTTATCCGCAGCTGATCGGGCGGCAGGGCCGACCGCGCGAGGCGTTGTATGCTTGGTACGCTTCCGACGGAGGCTCCGTGGCGAAGTGGGAGTTCGCGATGAGTACGCGCCACAAACTCTATCGCGACGGCAGCTTCTTCGACCTGGGCGCGGATCCGTGGGAGCAGAAGCCGCTTAAGACGGATGCCTTGACGGGTGAAGCCGCCGCGGCGGCCCGGACTTTGCAGGCCGAGTTGGACCGCTATGCGCAAGCCCGCCCTCCCGAGTTGCGTGAGGAGCGAGTCACGGCCAAGCAAGCGAAGCGCGCCGGCAAGGAGGGTCGGAAGAAGCAGCCGTGACCGGCGGGCGGCTCGAACTTGCAGTTGCGCCGGCTGCCGCGCCGCGGCACACCCACGATCTTTCCCATGCTCGTTCACACCGTCTACTTCTGGCTGAAACCTGAACTCACCGCGCCGCAATGCGCTGAATTCCGCAAGGGCGTCGAGTCGCTCGGCGGTATCAAGGCGGTCAAGGCGATCTACGTCGGCACGCCGGCGAAAACCCCCAAGCGGCCGATCATCGACGATTCCTACTCCTTCGCGCTGACGGTGGTGTGCGACGACCTCGCCGGTCACGACGCCTACCAGGTGGACCCGCTGCACCTCGCGTTCGTGGAGCGGTTCAAGACCTTCTGGAACCGCGTGCAGATCTACGACGCCGACTAAACGGCGGCGGATGGGTCGGTGGCCGAAGGCGTGGGCTCAGTCCGGCTTCACCACAAACGGGGCGAAGTAGGCCGCTTGCGCGGCGGGAAAGCGCCCGATGAGGCGGACCGCGTCATCGAGCTGCTCCTCGCTCTGGACGTGGCCGACCGCGTGCAACCGCGCGATGACGTCGTAGCGGGCATGCGGCACCAGAAGCTCGGTCGCGGCGTGGGCCTCGGCGATCAGCTCAAGGCAGCGCTCCTCGAGCTGGTCGAGCCCCTGGCGGCTGAGGGCCGAGACGAACAAGGCGTCCGGGGAAAGCGTGCGCGCCCGGGAGACCATGGCCGGGGTGGCGGCGTCGACCTTGTTGAACACGGTGAGCATGGTTTTGTCCGCGGCGCCCAGCTCGGCGAGCACCGCGAGCGTGGTCGTGTGGTGGTGCTCGACGTTCGGGTTGGTGACGTCGAGTACGTGCACGAGGAAATCGGCTACAACCACCTCCTCGAGGGTGGCCTTGAAGGCCTCGACCAGGCCGTGCGGCAGACGGCGGATGAAGCCGACCGTGTCGGTGACGAGCACCTTCTGGTTGCCGCGCAACACGAGCTGGCGCGTCGTGGGATCGAGGGTCGCGAAGAGCTTGTCGGCGGCGAGAACCTCCGCGCCGGTAAGGGTGTTCAGCAGGGTGGACTTGCCGGCGTTGGTGTAGCCGACGATCGCGCAGGTCGGCACCGGCACGCGCTGGCGCTTGCGCCGCTGCACGTCGCGTTGCTTCACCACCCCGGCGAGTTCCGCCTTCAGATGGGCGATCCGGTCGCGGACGATCCGGCGGTCCTGCTCGAGCTGGGTTTCGCCCTCGCCGCCCATCGACCCCTTGCCGCGCTGGCGGGAAAGGTGCGTCCAGGCACGCGTGAGCCGCGGGAGCGAATACTCCATGCGCGCCAGGGCCACCTGGAGGATGGCCTCCCGGGTATGAGCGCGGTCGGCGAAGATCTCGAGGATCACTTCCTGCCGGTCGATCACCGCCAGGCCCGAAAGTTCCTCCCAGTTGCGCTGCTGCGCGGGGGAAAGCGCCTCGTCGAACACGATCACATCGGCCTCCTCCGCCTTGGCGAGGGCCACCAGCTCCTCCGCCTTGCCGCTGCCGAGCAGCAGGGCCGGGGTGGGCCGCCGGAGCGTAACCAGCTCGGCGCGCGCCACCGTGATCCGCAGGTTCTCGACGAGTTCCTTCAGTTCCGCGAGAAGCTCGGCCGCCTCGCCGGTCTCCATCTCCGCCGTTTGGACGCCGATGAGGAAGGCGCGTTCGAGCTTGGCGGGTTTGTCGGTCAGGAAATCGGCCATGAAGAGCCCGGACGGTGCCGCGGCGCGCAAGCGGCGTCAACCGGCCCGCGACGGGACGAAACCGTCATCCGGCCGCTTGACGGCGGAGAGGCCGGGTTCCCATGCTCGACCCCGTGCACCCCCGATCCTTGCTTCTCCTCGCCGGCGCGCTGCCCGCGGCGCTCATGGCCCACGTAGATTTCACGCTGCCCATCGGGCAGGTGACCGCCTCGCCACTTCCGGCTGCCCCGCTCGGCACCGGCGCGTGGCGCTTCGAGGTCGAGTCCGGCTGGGCCAAGCTGCCCAAGGAGGTCTCGCTCGGGCCGACGCACGGCGGCGTGGTCGTCGACAAGGCGGGGAACATCTACGTCTCGACGGACGCCGAGAAGACCGGACTCTTCGTCTTCGACGCCACCGGCCGCTACCTGCGCTCGATCGCGCCGGATTTCAGCGGGATCCACGGCATGATGATCCGGGAGGAGGGCGGGAAGGAATTCATCTACGCCGCCCACGTGAAGGGCCCGCAGATCGTGAAGCTGGGTCTCGACGGCAAGGCGGAGTGGACGATCGGCGTGCCCAAGGAGAGCGGCTTCTACAACCAACCGGCCGACCCCAAGGCGAAGGCTACGGCGTTCCGTCCCACCGCGGTGACGGTCGCGCCGGACGGCCGGATCTACGTGGCCGACGGCTACGGCGCCAGCGTGGTGCATGTCTACAGCGCCGACCGGCGCTATTTGAAGACCATCGGCACGCGCGGTGAAGGCGACAACCAGTTCAAGACCTGCCACGGCATCTCGCTCGACACCCGTTTCGGCGCGCCTCGGCTCCTCATCAGCGACCGTGAGAACCGCCGGTTGGTGCACACGGATCTCGACGGCAAGTGGATCGGGGTTGTCACCACCGGGCTCCGCCGGCCGTGCGCGACGTCGATTCACGGAGACCATGTGGCGGTCGCCGAGCTCGAGGGGCGCGTCGCGATCATCGACAAGGCGGGGAAGGTCGTGGCGGCGCTGGGCGACAACCCCGATCAGAAACAGTGGGCGCAATTCAAGCTGGCGCCGGAGTTCTGGCGCGACGGCATCTTCATCGCCCCGCACGGCGTGGCGTTTGACCGCAAGGGCAACCTGATCGTGCAGGATTGGAACTTCGCGGGCCGCGTGACGATGCTGCGTCACGCGCCGAAGCGCTGATCCGAATCACCGGCAAGTTCCCCTCACTCCAAAGCGGCCGCGGCCCTGTCCGCTGGCCGCTTTTTCATTTCCTTCGAGCCATTTTCTCCGGGAGCGACCGGCGCTCCCGCCCCTCCAGGCTCCGCGGGTTTGCCTAGTCCGCGGGATCTGGATCCATCGCAGCTCTGTTGGACCGCCGGTGTACTCCTGCTTCCACCCCTCCGTTACCCCATGAAACCCCGTTCGTCTTCGTTACTCCTTCGCGCCGTTTTGATCCTTTTTTCGTTCGCCTCGCTGCCGGCCGCGGCCTCAGCCACGCCGGCCACCGGCGTCATCGAGGGCAGGGTGTTCAGTCCGGCCGGCGGCGAGTACCTCGCGCAGGCCCGCGTCACGGTGGAGGGAGCCGCGCTGGAGGTGTTCACCGACGCCGACGGGCGCTTCCGTGTGTCTGGCGTGCCGGCGGGGACGGCGCGCCTGCGCGTGGCACACTCGGGTTTCCTCGCGGCGAACGAGGTGGTGACCGTGGTGGCCGGCGAAGTCGCGCGGCGCGACGTCTCGCTGGCCCTCGCCGCGGCCGGCGGCGAGCGGTCGGTGGTCAAACTCGACGAATTCGTCATCGCGACCTCGCGTGAGATGAGCGGGGCGGCGATCGCCATCAACGAACAGCGTCACGCGCCGAACCTGCGCTCGGTGGTGGCGACGGACGAACTCGGCTTCGTGCCGGAGGGGAACGTCGGCGAGTTCATCAAGTTCCTGCCCGGCGTCTCGATGGACAACATCGGCGGTTTCGCGCGCAACGTCTCGATCAACGGCGTGCCGCCGGATTTCGTGCCGGTGACGATCGACGGCTTCAGCGTCGCCTCCGCCAATCCCGGGGGAGGCACGGGGCGCTCGGTTTCGCTCGACATGCTTTCGATCAACAACCTCGCGCGGGTCGAGGTGGTGTTTTCGCCTACGCCCGATAATCCCGGATCCGCGCTCGCTGGCGCGGTGAACATGATCCCGCGCGGCGCGTTCGAGCGCGCGCGGCCGGTGTTGAACTGGAACGCGTACCTGCTGATGCGCGACAACGCGCGCGAGTTCCACCGGACCCCGGGGCCGCAGCGGGCCGACACCCGCAAGGTCCATCCCGGCTTCGACTTTACCTACATCCGTCCGGTAAACGCGCGGTTCGGCTTCACGCTCTCGGCGGGGACGTCGACCAATTATCTCAATCAGGATTTCATGCAGAACACCTGGCGCGGGACGGGGGCCGCCACCAATGGCACCACTTTCCCGCACACGACTCCGGACCGGCCGTACCTCTCGAGCTACCTCTTGCGCGACAATACCAAGCAGAGCACCCGCAACTCGTTCAGCTCGACCCTCGACTTCCGGCCCACGCCGCGGGACCGCGTCACGCTGGGCCTGCAGTTCAGCTCGACGGCTTTCGCGAACATGAGCCGCAACCTCACGTTCAACGTCAACGCCACCGACCCGGGCGCCTTCACGCCCTTCGCCACGCGGGGCCGGGCAGGCGCCGGCTCGCTGACGTTGGCGAACACGGGGCAGACGCGCGACAACCGCACGCTCATGCCCACGATGGTCTGGCGTCACCGCGGCGCGATCTGGCAGGCCGAGGCGGGCCTCGGCTACTCGCGCGCCTCGCACACCCTGCGGAACATGGACCGGGGATTGTTCAACAACGTCACCACCCAGCGCACCGGCGTGACGGTCGCGTTTGACGACATCTTCTACCTGCGTCCGCGCGTGATCACCGTGACGGATGGGGCGAACGGCGCCCCGGTCGACCCCTACCGCCTCGACAACTACGTGCTGGTCTCGACGACGGGCAGCGAGCAGCACAATTCCGACACGCAGCACACCGCCTACGCCAACATTCGGCGGGATTTTGCCTGGCGGATCCCGGTGGCTTTGAAGGCGGGGTTGGACCGGCGCCAGTCCACCCGCGACCTGCGCGGCACCAACGCGGGCTACACGTTCGTCGGCCGGGATGGACGCGCGAGCACCACGACGGGTGCCAATGACGACAACGCCGGTCCCTTCGTCGACGCGCGCGCTTCATTGCGCGTGGCACCCTACGGATTTCCGCGGGTGCAGTGGGCGAGCAGCGAGGCGGTCCTGGACCTTTACCGTGCGAACCCGGGGTACTTCACGCCCAACGCCAACTCCGAGTACCGCTCGGAGGTGAGCGCCTCCAAGCGCTCGCAGGAGACTGTCTCCGCCGCTTACCTGCGCGCGGATGCGGCCTTCCTCGACCGACGCCTGCGCCTGACGGGCGGCGTGAGGGCGGAGCAGACGAACGTCGAGGCCGAAGGGCCCCTGACCGACCCCACGCGCAACTTCCAGCGCGATGCCCGCGGGAACCCCGTTCTCGGTGCCGGTGGCCGCCCACTGCTCGTCGCTACGGACGCGCTCGCCGTTTCGCGACTGACGTTTCTCGAGCGGGCCTCCCGCTCGGAGAAGGAGTACCTGCGCTGGTTCCCGAGTTTGAACGCGAGTCTCAACCTGCGGGAAAACTTGGTGGCGCGAGCCGCGGTCTACCAGTCGATCGGGCGGCCCAACCTGAACCAGTACGCCGGCGGCATCACTTTGCCGGATACCGAGAGCGCCCCCTCCAGTTCCAATCGCATCACGGTCAACAACGCCGGGCTCAAGGCGTGGACCGCGCGGACGCTCAATGCGCGTGTAGAGTACTACTTCGACGGCGTCGGGCAGGTTTCCGCCGGGGTTTTCCGGCGGGATTATGAGAATTTCGCCTCCTCGGCGATCATCCGCCCGGGGGTGGATTTTTTCGATTTGTACGGCATCGACGCGGCGACCTACGGGGCGTACGAGGTGGCCACCCAGCAGAACATCGAGGGAATCGTGCGGACCACCGGGTTCGATGTGGCTTACAAGCAGTCCCTCACGTTCCTGCCCGCGTGGGCGCGCGGTCTGCATGCGTTCGCCAATGCGAGTTTCCAGCGGGCGACGGGGGCCGCGGCGCAGAATTTTGCCGGCTATGTGCCGCGGACCTTCAACTGGGGGCTGAGTCTCACCCGCGCGAAGTACAATGTGCGGGTGAATTGGAACTACCGCGGGCGCCAGCGCGGAAATGTGGTGTCCGGGACGGGCATCGAGGCCGGCACCTACAATTGGGGGAACAAGAAGCTCTCCGCTGATGTGCAGGCCGAGTACCACCTGCGGAAGTCGGTCACCGTCTTTGCCAATCTGCGCAACGTGAACAACGGCACCGAGGACAACGAGATCGCCGGTCCCAGCACTCCGTCCCACGCGCAGTTCCGGCAACGGGAGGACTTCGGTTCCCTCTGGACCGTCGGCGTCAAGGGGGCTTTCTAATCACCTGTCATCCCCGAGATGTCCTTCCTGAGATTCTTCCTGTGCCTTCTCGCCGCCGCGCCAACCGCGCACGCGTCCGCCCGGCCTAACATTGTCTACATCCTGGCCGATGACATGGGCTACGGCGACGTCAGTGTCCTCAATCCTGGCCGGGGCAAGATCCGCACGCCCCACCTCGACCGGCTAGCCGGGGCGGGGATGATCTTCACCGACGCCCACAGCGGGTCCTCGGTCTGCACACCCACCCGCTACGGGTTGCTCACCGGCCGCTATGCCTGGCGCACGCGGCTGCAGCGCGGCGTGCTCGACGGAGCGGACGACGATCCGCTCATCGCGGAGGGCCGGTTGACCGTGCCGTCTTTTCTGCGTCGTCACGGCTACGCGACGGCGGTCATCGGCAAGTGGCATCTTGGATTCCGCTCCGAGCGTCCGGGCGGGGTTCCGGTCCCCGTGACCAAGGACAATGGGAAGCGCCGCATGGGCGAGCTTGGTCTTCCGGTTGGCTCGCGTGTCATCGGCGGGCCGGTGACCCGCGGCTTCGATTACTTCTGGGGCTGTTCCAACGCCCGAACGATGTCCGGACTCATTGAGAATGACCGGGTGATCGAGAACCTTCCTCCCGTCGAAATGCTACCCCGGCTCGGTCGTCGGGCGGTGGATTATATCGCCGGGCGGGCGGCGGCGGCCCGGGCGGGACGGCCGTTCTTCCTCTATCTGCCGCTCACGTCCCCGCACACGCCCATCCTACCGTCCCCGGATTGGAAGGGCCGCAGCGGACTAGGGGACTACGCGGACTTCGTGATGCAGACCGACGCGGTGGTCGGCGACGTGCTCCGGGCTCTGGCTGAACATGGCGTCGCCGAGGAAACGCTGGTGATCTTCACCGCGGACAACGGATGTTCGCCGCAGGCCGGGACGGACGCCTTGGAGGCGAAGGGGCACTTTGCGAGCGCGCGTCTCCGCGGATACAAGGCCGACATCTGGGAGGGCGGGCACCGGGTGCCGTTCATCGCGAGGTGGCCCGGTCGCGTGCCCGCCGGCCGTACGAGCTCGCAGCTGATATGTCACACCGACCTGCTGGCCACGGTGGTCGACATGGTGGGGGAGCGGCTGCCGGAGGATGCCGGCGAGGACAGCGTGAGCATCCTGCCAGCTCTGCTCGGCCGGGATCGCGCGCCGCTGCGCGAGGCGGTCGTGCACCATTCCATCAACGGCGTCTTCGCGATCCGTCAGGCCGAGTGGAAGCTCGCGTACTCCCCGGGGTCGGGCGGGTGGGGGAAACCCGGGGACGCCGAGGCCCGGAAATCAGGCCTGCCCGATCTCCAGCTTTACGATCTGGCGAACGATTTGGCCGAGACGCGGAACCTGCAGGCGGAGAAACCCGAGGTTGTGGCGAAACTATCCGCGCTGTTGGAAAGCTACGTCGCTCGCGGGCGTAGCACGCCGGGCGAGACACGGAAAAACGATGTCGCGGTCTCCTGGCGCGAGGCGACGGCGCGCAAGAAGGAGAGGTGAAGCCGGGGCTGCCCCGGGCCACTGAATTCCGGGCGGCGCCTCCGGCGTCGCCGCGGGGCGGGATCACCATCGCGCGGTGCTCTGGCTTTTTCCTTGGCGGTGAATTTACTGCGTCTTGTATCGGCTTGCCCCATGACCGACCTCCTCCGCCCGTCCGTTGTCGTCGCCATTCTTTTTTTCACCGCCGCGGCCCGCGCGGTGCCCGCCTCCGGCAAACTCGGCTACAACGAGTTAATCCAGCCGATCCTCGCGGAAAACTGCTTCAACTGCCACGGGCCCGATTCAGCCTCGCGGAAGGCCAAACTCCGGCTCGATCGTTTTGAGTTCGCCACCAAGGCCCGCGGCGACGGCGATCTCCCGCCCGCGATCGTGCCCGGGGACCCGGGGCGCAGCCCTCTGATGGAGCGCCTGCGGACGACTGATCCCGAGGAGGTCATGCCTCCTCCCGAGACGCACAAGCGGCTGCGGCCGGATGAAATCGCCCTGCTCGAGCGCTGGATCAAGGAAGGCGCGGGGTACGAGGAACACTGGTCGCTGATCGCGCCGCGCGCGGTTTCCGTACCGGATGTCCCGCTGGCGCGCGGCTGGTCGCGCAATCCGATCGACGCGTTTGTCGTCCAGCGCCTCGCCCCCGCCGGTCTCGCGCCGGCGCGCGAGGAAATGCCGGCACGGCTGTTTCGGCGCGCGGCGCTCGACATCACGGGCCTGGCCCCGACTCCAGCCGATATCGCCGCGTTCGAGGCGGACCGGGCTCCGGGGGCCTACGAGCGCGCGGTCGACCGCATGCTGTCGAGCGACACCGCCGCCGAGCACTCCGCCCGGCTTTGGTTGGACGCCGTTCGCTACGCCGACACCCACGGCATCCACATCGACAATTACCGCTCCATCTGGCCCTACCGCGATTGGGTCATCGACGCCTTTCGCCGCAATCTCCCTTTCGACCAATTCACGGTGGAGCAGATGGCGGGCGATCTGCTGCCGCGCGCCTCGCTGGATCAGCGCGTCGCCTCCGGTTACAATCGCTGCCTTTCCACGACGAGCGAGGGCGGCGCGATCGCCGAGGAGTATGAGGCGATCTACGCGAAAGACCGCGTGGAGACGATGTCCACCGTCTGGCTTGGGCTAACCACAGGCTGCGCCGCGTGCCACGACCACAAGTTCGACCCCGTTTCGCAGAAGGACTTCTACGCCCTGGCGGCGTTTTTCCGCAACAACACGATGCCGGCGATGGACGGCAACCGGCACGACACTCCGCCCACACTTTTCGTGCCGGCGCCGGCGGACCGTGAGGCATGGCAGGAAGTGCAGTCGCACATCGCCGAGTGGCGGGGGCGGATTGAAGGCCGGGCCAAGGAGGCCGAGACCGATTTCGAGGCGTGGCTCTCGTCCGGGCCGCGGCTGATGTCGCCGCCCATCAACCGCACCGTCGTGGGCTACGAGGCGCTGCTGGGCCAGGAGGCTCCCGACGCACCTTCCGCTTCCGAAGGTCCCTATGGGCCGGCGGAGCGAATCGACGGCCGGGATCGCGTCGCCGGCGCGGCGGTTCCCTGGCTCCGCGGAATGAGCAGCAGCGCGGGGCTTTTCGTGCACGCTGAGGGCAAGGCCAACGGTCCGCTGATTTCGTGCCGCGAGGAGGGCGACAACGGCGTGGGCTGGGAGGTGTTCCTCGAGGACGGCAAGATCGGGATATACATCGCCGATGGCACGGGACGGGTGAAGGTCCGCAACGTCGGTCTCCCGCTGCCGACCGGCCAGTGGAGCCACGTGCTCGTCGCCTTCGACACCGCCTCGGTGCGCAGCCGCACGGTCGAGGTTTTTGTGGGTGGAAAAATGGCGGTGAACTCGACCGTCTCGGCGTTTCTGCCGACCGATATCCGTCCGTCGGTACCGGTCCGGATCGGCGCGCGCGCTCCGGCGCCCGGTGCCCAGCCGGCGATGCTGGCTGGGGCTACCGTTTGGGGGCAGGACTTCCGGGTCTACTCGCGTGGTTTCCAAGCCGACGACCTGAAGGTCTTCGGCGGCGAGCTCGAGGCCATGGCGGCATTGAAGACGGCGTCGGACAAACGCACCGCGGCGCAGAAGCGCCAGCTGCGCGCGCACTTCCTCCAATCCATCGATTTGCCCACTCAGGCATTGTCCCGCGAACTGGACCCGTTCCTCGCGCGCGAGGACACGCTCCGGTCCCGAGGCGGGCTCACGCTCGTGATGGAGGAGAAAAAGGACAGCGAGCCTTTCGCGCACATCCTGAACCGCGGTGAGTACAACCAGCCGGGCGAGAAGGTGGCCGCGAACACGCCCACCGTGCTTCCGCCGCTGGCGGCCGATCTGCCGCGCAACCGGCTTGGCCTGGCGAAGTGGCTGGTGGCGCCTGAGAATCCGCTCACGGCACGCGTCACCGCGAATCGCATTTGGCAGCAATTCTTCGGCGCGGGGCTGGTTGAATCCGCCGGTGATTTCGGTGTCACCGGGTCGCGCCCTTCTCATCCCGAATTGCTGGATTGGCTCGCCCTGCGTTTCCGTGAATCCGGTTGGGACCAGCGCGCGCTCGCCCGCCTCATCGTGACCAGCGCGACCTACCGCCAGTCCGCGGCGGCCACGCCGGCGCTCCTGGAAAAAGATCCGGCCAACCGGTTGCTGGCGCGCGGTCCGCGTCACCGTCTCGACGCCGAACAGTTGCGCGACCAGGCGCTCGCCGCCTCGGGGCTGCTGGTCTCGCGCTTGGGTGGGAAACCGGTTCGCCCCTACCAGCCCGAGGGCATCTGGGAAGATGTCGCGATGAAGGAGTCGACCACGCGTTTCTATCAGCCCGACGCGGGGGAGAGCCTGTACCGCCGTTCGCTTTACACACTCTGGAAGCGGACCGCGCCGCCCCCGGCGATGGATATCCTGAACGCGCCGAGTCGCGAGGTCTCCTGCGTGCGGCGCGATCGCACCAACACCCCGCTGCAGGCTCTCGTCACGCTGAACGACCCCGTCTTCGTCGAATCCTCCCGGCAGCTCGCCGCACGGGCGCTGGCGGAAGCGCGTTCGATCGACGCCCGACTCGACCACGTGACCCTGCGCCTGCTCGGCCGCAAGCTGGGCGCGGCGGAGCGGCCGGTGGTTCGCCGGACGCTCGAGCGCGCCCTAGGTACCTACCGGGATGACCCGGCGGCCGCGGCGCGACTGCTCACCGTCGGCGAATCTCCCGTCCCGGCCGGCCTGGCGCAGCCGGAACTGGCCGCTTGGACGCTGGTCGCCAGCCAGATCCTCAATCTCGACGAGTCCCTCACCAAATAGGCGCCGCCATGACGATCCTACCGCCCGACTGGCACGACACGTTTTCGTCCTACAACGCCGCGCTCACACGCCGGCAGTTCTTCCGCCGTTCCGGCACTGGCCTCGGGGTCGCGGCGCTCGCGTCCCTGCTCGGCCCACGCGCGCTTGGGGCGGATGAGGTTCCGGCCGCCCTGGCCGAACCCTGGCGGATCGCGCCCAAGGCCAAGCGCGCGATCTACATCTCGCTCATCGGCGCTCCCTCGCAGCTCGAGCTTTTCGATTACAAGCCGCACCTTGAGACGCGCTTCAAGGAGGACCTCAAGGACTGGCTGAAGGGTCAGGGCGAGCGGCTCACCGGCATGACCGCGCGCCAGACTTCATTCCCCCTCGCGCCGAGCCGTTTCAAGTTCGCCCAGCACGGGAAGAGCGGCATGTGGATCAGCGAGCTCCTGCCGAACATCGCGCGGATGGCGGACGATATCTGTGTGATCAAGTCGATGCAGACGGACGCGATCAACCACGAGCCCGCGAACCAATTGGTTTATACAGGGTCGATGCAGAATGGTAAGGCCTCCCTTGGCTCCTGGCTTGCCTACGGCCTGGGCTCGATGAACCGGGATTTGCCGGCGTTCGTGGTGCTGCACGCCAAGCACTCGAGCCCGTTTTCCAACGTGCAGGCCATCTCCGCCCGGTTGTGGGGTTCGGGTTTCCTGCCCGGGAAGCACGCCGGCGTCTCGTTCCGTCCTTCAGGCGATCCGGTCCTGTACTTGAACGACACCCCGGGAATCCCGCGCGAGTTGCGCCGGGAGATGCTCGACGGCCTGGAACAGCTCAACCGCCGGAGCTACGAGTCGCTGGGCGATCCCGACATCCAGACACGCACCCAGCAGTACGAGATGGCTTTCCGGATGCAGGCCAGCATCCCGGAGCTCGCGGACCTTTCAAAGGAACCGGATTCAACCTACGCCCTCTACGGCGAGGAAGCCCGCGTGCGCGGCACCTTCGCCAGTTCCGCGTTGATGGCACGGCGGCTTGTGGAGCGGGGGGTGCGGTTCGTGCAGATCTTCCACCGCGGTTGGGACCAGCACGGGTCGCTGCCGCGCGACATCAGCGCGCAGTGCAAGGATGTCGACCAGGCCTGTTACGCGCTCGTGCAGGACTTGAAACAGCGTGGGATGCTCGACGACACCCTGATCATCTGGGGCGGCGAGTTCGGCCGGACGGTCTACTGCCAGGGCGCGCTCACCGAGACGAACTACGGCCGCGACCATCATCCGCGGTGCTTCTCCATCTGGATGGCAGGGGGAGGCATCAAGGGGGGCACGGTCCACGGCGAGACCGACGAGATGTCCTACAACGTCGTGCGGGATCCGGTGCACATCCGCGACTTGCACGCCACCATCCTCCAGTTGATGGGGCTCCACCACGAGAAGCTCGCGTTCAAGTTCCAGGGCCTCGACCAGCGTCTGACCGGAGTGCTGCCCGCCAAGGTGGTGCAGGGAATCCTCGCCTGATACGCCGTGGGTGTAAGGTCCGCATTCCGGTCGCTCCTCCTGGCGCTGCTGCTGACGACGACCGTCCGCGGCGCGTCCGGGGCGCCGGGCGTGCCGGAGAAAATCGAGTTCAACCGGGACGTCCGTCCCATCCTCTCCGACAAGTGTTTCCTCTGTCACGGACCTGACGCCGGCACGCGGAAGGGCAAGCTGCGGCTGGACGTGCGGGAGGACGCGCTGGCGCGGAAGGCTTTCGTGCCGGGAAGTCTGGCGGAGAGCGAATTGCTGCTGCGGCTCGTGTCGCGGGAAAGCGACGAAGTGATGCCTCCGCCCGAGACGCACAAGACGGTGGATGCGCGAGAGCGGGCGGTGCTCGAGCGATGGATCGCGCAGGGCGCCGTTTACCAGCGGCACTGGGCCTACGAACCGCCCGTCAAGGCGGTGATTCCGGCGGGCGCCAACGGCGTGGACTTTCTCGTCGCGCGCCGCCTGACCGAGGTCGGCCTGAAGCCCTCCCTGGCGGCGGACCGCCGCACGCTGATTCGTCGGCTTCATTTTGATCTCACCGGCCTGCCCCCGGCCCACACGGACGTGGTCGCCTTCGAGCACGACACCTCGCCCGACGCCCTGGTACGACTGGTGGAGCGCCTGCTGCGGAGCCCGCACCACGGGGAACGCCTGGCGATCGGCTGGCTCGATGTGGTGCGGTATGCGGACACGATCGGCTACCACAGCGACAATCCGCGTAACGTTTGGCCGTACAGAGACTGGGTCATCCGCAGCTTCAACGAGAACAAACGCTTCGACCGCTTCACGCTCGAGCAGATCGCCGGCGATCTTTTGCCCGACGCCGACCGCGACACCCGGGTCGGCTCCGCCTTCAACCGTTTGCTGCTCTCGACGGAGGAAGGCGGAGCCCAGCCGAAGGATTATGAGGCGCGCATGCTCACGGACCGGGTGCGGGCCGTCGGGGCGGCGTGGCTCGGGCAGACGACGGGATGCGCGCAATGCCACGATCACAAATTCGACCCGTTCACGATGCGGGACTTCTACGCCCTCGGGGCCTTTTTCGCGGATGTGAAGGAGACGGCGGTTGGGCGGCGCGAGGACGGCATGCCGGTGCTCGACACGGAGCAGGAGCGTCGGCTCGCGTCGCTGGATGCGGCGGTGGCCGAGGCCCGGCGCCGCACGCAGGCGACGGTTCCCGCCACCACGGCCGCGCAGGAGGAGTGGGAGAAAGCGATTGCGGAGGGAGGAGCGGTTCTCTCCGAGCTCCAGCCTGGAGTTGCTCCTTCCGCCACGGGGTTGCGCGCGGCGCGGGCGGCCGTGGCGGCCTTGCGGAAGCCGGCGGCGGAAAGGCGGCCACGGGACAAGCAGGCCGTGCGGGATTATTTTCTGGTCCACGTTGAGCAGGCCCATCGGGCGGTGCGGGACGCGCAGGCGGAGGCGGAACGCGCGCGCCAGGTTTACTACGAAACGCTGCCGAAATGTCTGGTGACCGAGTCGACGGCGGAGCGCCGCGTGGTGCGTATGCTGCCGCGGGGGAACTGGATGGATGAATCCGGAGAAATCATCCGCGCCGCGCTGCCGGGCTACCTGCCCGGGCCGGATTTCGGGGGGCGTGAACCGACGCGACTCGATCTGGCGCGGTGGCTGGTTTCGCGCGAGAACCCGTTGACCGCGCGCACGGTGGTGAACCGCCTTTGGAAGCAGTTCTTCGGCACGGCGCTCAGCCGCGTGCCCGATGATCTAGGCGCGCAGGGCGAGCCCCCGCCCAATCCCGCGCTGCTGGACTGGCTGGCCTGCGAGTTCATGGACAGCGGCTGGGATGTGCGGCACATCGTGCGCACGATCGTCCTCAGCTCCACCTACCGGCAGACATCCGACGCAACGGCGGAACAGATCGCGCGGGATCCCTACAATCGGGAGCACGCGCGGCAGAGCCGGTTCCGGGTGGACGCGGAGTTGGTGCGGGACTACGCATTGGCGGCCTCCGGCCTGCTGGTTCCAAGGATCGGCGGCCCGAGCGTTAAGCCCTACCAGCCCGATCATTATTGGGAGAATTTGAACTTTCCGCCGCGCACCTACGACACCGACGCCGGTGAGGCCCAACATCGGCGCGGTCTCTACGTGTGGTGGCAACGCACGTTCCTGCATCCCAGCCTGCTGGCCTTCGACGCGCCCAGCCGCGAGGAATGCGCGGCCGATCGCAACCGATCCAACCTGCCTCAGCAGGCCCTCGTGTTGCTCAACGATCCGACCTACGTGGAGGCGGCACGGGTGTTCGCCGCGCGCATCGTGGTCGAAGGAGGCCGGGACGAGGGCGAGCGGATCCGTTGGGCGTGGCGACGTGCGCTGCAACGGGAACCGCGCGCGGAGGAGATCCGGGTGGCGGAGGAATTGCTGACGGTGCAAGGCGCGTTCCATCGCGCTGATCCCCAGGGTGCGGCGGCACTGGTTTCCACCGGCCAAGCCCCGGCACCGGCGGGCCTTGATCCCGTCGAGGTCGCCCGGTGGACGCATCTTGCGCGGGTTTTGCTGAATCTTCACGAGCTGATAACCCGATCCTGAGCGCGACATGAAACCGGAGCCGTATTCCCCGTTTACCCGCCGCGCCTTCCTCGGACGTTCCGCGCAAGGCGTGGGCACCATTGCGCTGGCCTCGCTGCTGGCGGGCGGAAACTTGTCCGGGGCACCGGCCCGCGGAGTGCTCCACCCCCTGCCGCTGCCGCAACGGGCGAAACGGGTGATCTGGCTGACGATGGCCGGCGGTCCCTCCCAGCTGGAGACCTTCGATCCCAAACCGAAGTTGGCGGAGATGCACGGGCAGCGGATGCCGGAGAGCCTCACGAAGGGCCAGCAGCTGGCGCAATTGCAAGGCCAGGAGCTCCTGTGTCACGCGCCGCAATTCAAGTTTAAGAAGTTCGGCCGTGGGCAGGTCGAGCTCAGCGAGCTCTTCCCGCACATCGGATCGATCGTCGACGACATCTGCCTGATCCGCTCGATGACGACCGATGCGATCAATCACGATCCGGCGCACATGTTCATGAACACCGGCTCGCAGATCGCGGGGCGCCCCAGCATGGGGGCGTGGGTGAACTACGGGCTGGGTAGCGAGGCCGAGGATCTGCCGGGTTTCGTGGTGATGATCTCAACGGGCCCCGGGCGATCCCCACAGCCGGTGGCGGCCCGCCAATGGAGCAGCGGTTTTCTGCCAAGCCGTTTCCAAGGCGTGCAGCTCCATGGCCGTGGTGACGCGGTGCACTACCTCGGCAACCCCGCGGGAATCGGCCGGGGCCAGCAAGAGGCGGACATCCGGGCGATCAACGCGCTCAACCGGCAGCACGACGCCTTGGTGCGCGATCCGGAAATCACCACGCGGATCGCCCAGTACGAGATGGCGTTCCGGATGCAGGCGAGCGTTCCGGAACTCACCGACCTGCGCGGCGAAAGCGCGGCGACCCTGGAGGCCTACGGGTGCGCTCCCGGAGATGGCTCCTTCGCCTCGAACTGCCTGCTCGCCCGCCGTCTCGCGGAACGCGGGGTGCGTTTCATCCAGCTTTACCACCGCGATTGGGACCATCACAGCCAGCTCGTCGAGGAGCTGCCGCTGCGCGCCCGGGAGACGGACCGTGCGTCCGCCGCGCTGGTCAAGGACCTGAAGCAGCGCGGAATGTTGGATGACACCCTCGTGGTTTGGACCGGGGAGTTCGGGCGGACCCCGATGGCGCAGGCCAACAAGGGGTCGACCGGCCGTGATCACCACAACAAGGCTATGTCGATGTGGCTCGCTGGTGCGGGAATCAGGCGCGGGCAGGTTTACGGATCAACGGATGACCTGGGCTACGCCGCGGTGGAGAACGTCTGCACCGTTCACGATCTCCACGCTACCATGCTGCACCAACTGGGGGTGCGCCACGATGCGTTTTCCGTCAAGTTCCAGGGCCTTGATGCCCGGCTGACGGGAGTCGAGGGCGCTAACCTCATTGAGGGCATCCTCGCCTAGGCGAGGATGCCCGCGGAGATGGGCCGGGACCCGCGGCCCGTTCGTCCTTCGCGCGCTTACTTCTTCTTGGCGGAGTCGGCCTTCGCGGCGGCCTCGATTTTCGCGGCCTCCTCGTCGGTGACGAACATGTAGACGTGGGCCGTCTCGATCACGACGGTGTAATTGCGGTCGATCGAGAAGCCGTAGGTCTTGCGCATCTTGTCGTTGTTCTCGTTGAGCCGCGCGAGAACCGCATCAAGGCGCGACTTCAGGTCCTTCTTTTTCGCGGCGTCGGTCTCCTTGTCATGAGCCGCGTTAAGCTCGATGGCCGCCTGGCGCTGGGCCTGAAGCAACTGGACGTTGGTCTGAAACTCGCGGTTGGCCTCGATAGTGCTCAGCGTCGAAACACGCACGAGCTTCTGCTGCTTGGCCTCGGGGGCGGCGTTCTTAGGGGCCGCGTCGGCCGCGTTGAGCTGTGCGGCCGCGCCCATGATGGCGGATGCGGCCAGGAGATGAAGGATTTTGGCTTTCATGGAGAAATGCGGGGGCTTGGTCTGATCAGAAAGTGACTTTTTCGAGGAAACGCATGCTCTGCGGGATCTGCTCGGGCGCGGTGGGGGACTCGTCCTCGATGAAGTAGTACTTCACGCCGGCCTTTCGGGCGGCGGCCAGGATGTCCGTCCAATTCATCTGGCCGGTGCCGAGCGCCACATCATTGGTCACGTCGGTTTTGCCGACGAGGCTGCCGGTCGGCACGCCTTTCTTGAGATCCTTCAGATGCATCAGCGCCCAGCGGCCCGGATACTTGTTGAGCAGTTTCGCCGGGTCCTGTCCGGGAAACACGGTCCACAGCACGTCCATTTGGAAGCTCACCAGCTTGGGGTCGGTTTCCCGGATGATGAGATCCATCAGCGTCTCGTTCCCGAGGGGGTAAAACTCGAAGCCGTGGTTGTGATAGAAGAACCTCAGTCCGTGCTGCGCGAGCACCGCGCCGGCGCGATTGAAGACCGCCGCGATTTCGCGGGCCTGCTTCTCATCGAGCGGCGCCTTGTGGTCGGCCCAAGCGCAACCGGCGAACTCCAGGCCGAGCGCCTTGGCTTCCGCGGCCACGGCCTCGGGGTTTTCCTTGAAGCGTTTGTACGGAAAGTGGCCGCTGACCGCCTTGATGCCCCGGTCGGACAGCAGCTTGAGGAGTTGCTCCGGCTTCAGGTTGTAGGTTCCCGCCAGTTCGGCGTAGCGGATGCCGTAGCCCTTCACGGCGTCGAGGGTCTTGGCGGCTCCATTGGCTGCGAATTGGGCCCGCAAACTGTAAAGCTGCAATCCGACCGGGCCCTGGAAGGACTTTCCGGTGCCGGGGTCGACCGCGAGGACGGCAACCGCGCCCGCGGCGAAAAGGTTGAGGGTGATCAGCGATCGGAGTAGGAATTTCATGAGGACTTTGGAAGTGGCGATTTTAGAGCGCGGTGGTGTCGAACGGATGTCAAGGGGCTGCTGCCTTGGCGGGACGCAGCAGCCCGCGGCGGACGAACCACTCGGCGGCCCGGGCCGGCCACGTCGTGACCGGCAGATCCGGGACCGGGCGCAGACCGTAGCCGTGACCGCCCGTGTCGTAGACATGCACCTCGGCGGAGCCGCCGTTCCGGCGGAGTTCGGCCGCAAGCAGCAGCGAGTTTTGCACGGGCACGCCGTCGTCGAAGGCGTGAACGAGGAAGAACGGCGGGGTACCCGCGCCGATCTCGACCGCGGGGCGGAAGGCGGATTGGCCGCGCTCCACGAAGCCCGCGGTATAGATGAGCAACGCGAAATCCGCCCGGCAGGAAACGCGGTCGTCTTCATCCTGCGGCGTGTAGTGGCGTTTTTCCCCGGAAAGCGCGGCGTAGCCGGCCGTGACTCCACCCGCGCTGAAACCAAGGATCCCGATGCGACGCTCGTCCAGTCCCCAGGCCGCGGCCCGCCGCCGCACCATTCCCATCGCACGCTGCGCATCCTGCACCGCCGCCAGCCAACGCTGGGCGGGATCGCGGGCCGGAACGCGGTACTTGAGCACGATGCCCGTGACGCCGAGTCCGTTTAGCCACTCCGCCACCTCGGTGCCCTCCAGATCGTAGGCGAGGATGTTGAAGCCTCCGCCCGGGCAGATGATCACGGCCGCCCCGGTATCCTTTTCGGGGGCCGGACGGAACACGGCCAGCTGCGGCCGGCTGACATTGCCCAGCTTGATGATGCGGCGCCCCGCGATGAGCCGGTCGGTCTCCTTAGTTTGGTCCGCCTCCGGCGGCAGCAGCTTCGTTTCGCCCGGCGGCGTTCCGGGCCAGACGTCGAGCGTGAGCGTCGGGGTGGCGGCAATGGCAACGGCGGGTAGGGCGATCAGCGCGAAGAGCGTGGCGGTGGAGAAACCGGGGCGTCGCATGGTTCAGTCCTTCGCCATCGCGTCGCGATCACGGGCGGCGACTTGAGCCAGGGTTCCGAGCAGGTCGCGCAAGCGCGACGGCTGTTCGTCGGCGAGGTTCCGTTTCTCGGCGGGATCGGCGATGAGGTCGTACAACTCGTGGGCGGCCTTCGCCCCGTCGCCTGTGACGATGAGCTTCCAATTGCCGAATCGGAGTGATCGCGCGCGCCAGCCAGGAGCCACCGAGTAGAGCGGGCGCGCGGGGGGCGCCACGTGGCGGGTGAGCAGCGCGGACAAATCGGTGCCATCCCATCTGGGGTCGGCGGCGGGCTGGTAACCCGCTAGCGCCGCGAAGGTGGGCAGCCAATCGATGATCTGCACCGGCGCCTCCACGCGGCCCGGGCGCATTCCGGCCGGCCACGACACGACTGTGGGAACACGAATACCGCCCTCGTGGAGATCGCCCTTTTTGCCGCGCCACGGAAGATTGCGGCCGGGGAGGGTGCCGGATGGGCACTGGTCGTCCGGATATGAGGTATCGTTGTTCTGCGCGGTGCTGCCGCCGTTGTCACTCGTGACGACCACGAGGGTGTTTGCGCGGCGTCCGGTGCGCTCGAGCGCGGCGAGGATGCGGCCCACCCCGTCGTCGAGGTGCATGATGGACGCCGCGTAGTGGCGCGCCACCTCCCCGGTGATTCCGGCCGGTACGCGCGCGACCCATTCCTCGGGCTCGCGCACCGGCAGATGGACCGCCGTATACGGCACGTAGAGCATAAACGGCCGGTCGCCGCGCGTCTCGATCCATGAAACCGCCTCTCGGGTCAGCAGCTCGGTCACGTGCCCTTCCTCGGAAATGAGCCGGCCGTTGCGATGCCAGGTTTCGGAGTAGGGACCTTTCTTGTACTTGTGGCTGTAGGGCGAGACGCCGCCGGCCAGTGAGCCGTAGGCGTGATCAAACCCGAACCGGTTGGGGCCTTGTTCCGGCTTGGAGCCGAGGTGCCACTTGCCGACCAAAGCGGTGTCGTACCCCACGGTCTGGAGGGCGCGCGGCAGGGTGAGGGTGTCCCATGGCAGGGCGCGGTCGTTCTGCGGGTTGGTGACGCCGAAGCGGCTCCAGCACCGGCCGGTCATCAGGCCTGTTCGCGTGGGACTGCAGACGGGCGCGACATAATGCGCGGCGAGTTCCAGTCCCTCCCGCGCGAGCCGGTCTAGGTTCGGCGTCGGGGCGTTACCGCCGTGGAAGCCGACATCGCCCCAGCCGAGGTCGTCTGCCATGATGAAAACGATGTTGGGACGCGCGGCCGGGGTGGCCGCGGACAGCAAACCGGACGCCAGCAGGAAAGCGATCGCTGGGATGAGGCGTAGCGGGCTCTGGTTCATCGGGCGGCTTAATCGGCTTTCTTCTTGGACTTGGCTTTTGCCGGCGGTGGATTGCCGCCGAACTTCGCCGCGCGATCGCGCTCATGCAGGTCCGTGCGGGAGAACGTGCCCTCGACGACGGGTGTATGCGCGGCCTTGGCGTAGGCCTGCAGCCGCGTCAACACGTCGGGGTGCCGGGCGGCGAGGTCATGCCGCTCGCCCACATCGTTGGCCAGATTGTACAGCTCCCACGGGGCGTCCGGCTTCATCCGGATGGCCTTCCAGTCCCCGGCGCGCACCGCGGTCTGGCCGACGAACTCCCAGTAAAGGTATTCATGGCGCGCTTGCTTCCGCCCGGCGGCGGCCTCGCCGAGGAGTTCCGGCACGAGGCTGAGGCCGTCGATGTCAGCCGGAACCCGGGCGCCGCAGAGTTCGGCGATGGTCGGCAGGATGTCGGGGAAGTACCACAGGTGCTGGCTTACGCGGCCGGGGGCGATGCGCCCGGGCCAGCGGGCCGCGACCGGAACACGCAATCCTCCCTCGTAAAGCTGGCCCTTTTTACCCCGGAATTCGGTGCCGGTGCGTGGATCCTTGTTGGCGCCGTGCACCCCGCGCGGGAAATCCGCGGTGACGAAGTAATCGGCCCCGCCGTTATCGCCGCTGAACATGACCAGCGTGTTCTCCTCGAGGCCAAGTTCCTTCAGCAGGGCCAGGATCCCGCCGACCTGCCGGTCGAGCAGATGGACCATCGCGGCGTAGCGCCGCGCGGGCTCGGGCCAAGGCTTGTCTCGGAACAGGGCCCACGACGGGTCGGCATCCGGGATGTCGAAGTTGCCGTGGGGTGGAGTGAACGGCAGGTAGGCGAGGAACGGCCGCGCGCGATTGGCGCGGATGAACTTAACGGCCTCGTCGAAGATCACGTACTGCGCGTAGGTGTCGCCGCTGCTGTTGCCGCGGTTGCCCGACAGAGGGACCTCGGCGCTGTTTCGGATCAGGTACGGCGGGTAGTAGGTGTGCGCGTGGACCTGATCGTAGTAACCGAAGAAGACGTCGAATCCCTGCGCCTCCGGTACGCCGGTCGAGCCACGTCCGCCGTTGCCCCACTTGCCGAAGCCGCCGGTGGCGTAACCGAGGGGCTTCAGGATCGACGCGATGGTGGCCTCGCCTGCGCGGAGCGGGGTGCCGCCGCCGTTCAGGCGCACGGACGTGTGGCCGCTGTGTTTTCCCGTGAGGAAGCAGCAGCGCGTGGGCGCGCAGACCGCCGATCCAGCCAGGCCTTGCGTGAAACGGATGCCCTCGGACGCCAGCCGGTCGAGGTTGGGTGTGAGCAGGTGCGGGTTGCCGGCGTACCCGGGTTCAAAATACCCGAGCTCGTCCGCCATGATGTAGACGATGTTAGGGCGCGCGGATCCTGATGGCGCGGGCGCCGCGGCATGCGCGGCCAACGGGAGGAGAAGGGAAAGCAGGGGTATAATCATCGGGGTAAAGGTGGCTGGACGCCGCCGCCGGCTCCGGGGGAGGCGCGGCGGCGGCAGGGTGAGGGCAAGCGGGCCGGTCCCCGTCGTGCTCAGAGCTCCTTCAGGCGGATCGCGCGCCAGCGAATCTCCTCGCCCGGGGGATTCTTTTTCCCGTCGCCGATGCCGTGCACCTGCAGGGCGATGATGCCGCGCTTGGTCATCCCATCCTTCAGGTCGGCGGCCTTCACTCCGTTGATGAAGGTCTGGATCTGGTCGCCGCGGCACTCGATGCGGGCCTTGTTCCACTGGCCCGCCTTGAACGCCTTCTGGGCGGCCGGATTGTCCTTGAGGTCAGCCAACCAGCCGCGGCGGGCCTCGTCGTAGACGCCGCCGGTGTAGGCGCGGGGCGAGGGATCAATCTCGTATTGGTAGCCGAAAACGCGGTCCGCGGGGAATTTGCGCTTCTTCCCGTTGATCTCCTTTTCGGTCTCCTGCGCGTAGAACTCGCTGCGGAACTGGACGCCGGAATTCATGCCCGCGGCGACCTTGAACTCAAACTCCAGGATGAAGTCCCCGTAGGTTTTCTTGGTGCACAGGAAGGTGTTGCCGGTCTTCAGCACCGTGGTGCCGACGATCGCGCCTTCCTCGACGCGGTACTTCGCGGTTCCGCTGCGCTGTTCCCAACCGTCGAGGTTGCGGCCGTTGAAAAGGTCGGTCCAGCCGTCGGCGGCGCGGCCGGTGCCGGTGAGCAAGAGGGCGCTCGCGAGCGCTATTCCTGGGAGCAGGCGGCGGAAGCCGCGGGTCGGGGTCTTCATGGGTAGGGAGGTGAAATTCGATTGGATGGTCCGGATTCAGCCGCGGAGGATCGTGGTGAGGGCGGCGAGCACGAGATCGACGTTACGCACGGTGGCGCCGTGGCCCATGAGCCCGATACGCCACGCCTTGCCGGCCATGGGGCCGAGGCCAGCGCCGATCTCGATGCCGTACTCCTCGAGCAGGCGCTTGCGCACGCCGGCGTCGTCGGCGCCCTCCGGCACGCGGACACAGTTGAGCGAGTGGAGGGATCGCTTCGGGATGTAAGCGAGGCCAAGGCGCTCCAGGCCTGCGCGGAGCCGCTGGTGCATCGCGGTGTGGCGCGCCACGCGCGCGTCGAGGCCCTCCTCGAGCACGATGGTCAGCGCCTCGTGCAGGGCGTAGGTCATGTTGATCGGCGCCGTGTGGTGGTAGACGCGACCGCCGCCCCCGCCGCCGGTATAATACTTTCGCAGCATCGAGACGTCGAGATACCACGACTGCACCTTGGTCTTGCGCGCGTCCAGGCGCGCAAGCGCGCGGGGACCGAAGCTCACGGGCGAGAGCCCCGGCGGACAGCTCAGGCACTTCTGCGTGCCGCTGTAGATCGCGTCGATGCCCCAGTCGTCCACCCGGAGTTCGTGTCCGCCGAGACTCGTCACGGCGTCAACCACCAGCAAAGCCCCGTGGTCGCGGGTGAGCGTCGAGATCCCCTCGATCGGCTGGTGCGCCCCCGTGCTGGTCTCCGCCTGCACGATACCGAGCACCTTGGCCTTCGGGTGCGCGGCGAGCGCCGCCGCGATCTGCTCGTGCGAAAAGGTCTCGCCCCACGGGCACTCCAGCGCGTGCACAACGGCTCCGCAGCGTTCCATCACATCCTTCATGCGCGTGCCGAATACCCCGTTCACCGCGACGATGACCTCGTCACCCGGTTCCACGAGGTTAACCGCGATGCACTCCATGCCTGCCATGCCGGTGCCGCTGACGGGGAACGTGAGCGGATTGGACGTGCGGAAAACCTGCCGCAACATCTCGCATACCTGGTCCATGATCGTGAGGTACTGCGGATCGAGGTGACCGAGGGTAGGGGAGCCTAGAGCGCGAAGCACGCGTTGCGGCACGGGGCTGGGGCCGGGGCCCATCAGGAGACGTTCGGCGGGGTGCATCAGATCAAAGCAAAGGAAGCCGCGGCGCGGCGACGAGCGTGAAGATGAGCGTTCTGGCGACCTCGCCGGCGCGGGGCTTGCGCGGCGGCGGGCTGGCCGCGCACAGTGTCCGAATGAGAGCATTGCTCCTCATCGCCCTTGGTTCCGCCCTCGGCGGCGTCGCCCGCAACGGACTTTCTGCTTGGGTAGCGCACCGCGCCGGGGACGCTTTCCCGTGGGGAACGCTCGCGGTCAACGTACTCGGCTCGCTGGTCGTGGGTGCTCTCGCGGCGGTCGGTGATTCCCCGCGCTGGGGCCTTTCGGCGGAGGCGCGCCAGTTTCTCATGATCGGCGCTCTTGGCGGTTTCACCACGTTCTCGGCGTTCAGCTTGCAGACTCTGCGCCTCGTGCAGGACGGCGATTGGGCGCGTGCGGCCGGCAATGCGCTGTTGAGCGTCGCGCTCGGTCTGGCCGCCGCCGCGGCTGGATACCGGCTCATGCGGGGCCTCCTCGACTGAGCCGTCGCGAAGGATTTCTCCGCGACGTCAAAACCACCTCACCTGATCCCGCGATGATTCCGCCGAACCTGATGACGGAGGCCATGCGTTGGTTCGGGCCCGGGGATCCGGTGACGCTTGCGGAAATCAGGCAGACCGGCGCCACCGCGGTGTTCTCGGCCCTGCATGATATTCCCTACGGGGAGGCTTGGCCGGAAGAGGCGATCCGACGGCGCCAGGCGGAGATCGCCGCGGCGGGTCTTCGATGGGAGGTGGTGGAATCGGTCCCGGTATCCGAGGATATCAAGTCGCGTACCGGCGCCTGCGACCGTCATCTGGAGAATTACCGCCTGACGCTGAGGCGTCTGGGCGCCGCCGGAATCCCGGTGGTGGTCTACAACTTCATGCCGGTGATCGACTGGGTGAGAACCGACCTCGCGTTCCGGTTGCCTGATGGCCGCGAGGCCCTCCGCTACGACCCGGTGCAATTCGCGGCCTTCGACCTTTTCGCGCTGCGTCGGGAGGAGGCCGCCGAGGACTGGGGGCCCGCGATGGTGGAAGCGGCGCGTTTTTGCTGGGAGAAACTCGGCACCGTGGGACAGGAGGCGTTCACGCGGCAGACCTTGGACCTCTTTCCCGGGGTGAGGCTTGGGCTGAGCGTGGCGGACTTCCGTGCGATGTTGGCGCGTTACGGTGGGGCGAACGCCGCCGGGCTGAGGGAAAACCTGCGGCACTTCCTCGAGGGCGTGCTGCCCGCGGCGGAAGAGGCCGGGGTGCAGCTTGCGGTCCATCCCGATGACCCGCCTTTCCCGGTGCTCGGTCTGCCGCGCATCGTTTCAACCGGAGCCGACCTCATGGCGCTTGGCGCGCTCAGCGCCTCGCCCGCCAACGGCGTATGCTTTTGCACGGGTTCGCTGGGCGCGCGGCCCGACAATGATCTGGCGACCTTGGTCCGGAACCTCGGTCCCCGCATTCATGCGGCGCATCTTCGCAGTGTGAGCCGGGGCGCCGACGGCAGCATTTGCGAAAGCGGGCACCTGGAGGGTGATGTCGACATCGTCGGCGTGGTGCGAGCGCTGCTCGCGGAGCAATCCTCACGCCGCCGCGCGGACCGTCCCGACTGGCAAATCAGCCTGCGCCCGGATCACGGGCACCGGATGCTGGATGATTTTCGCCGGCCGCCTCCGGCCTGTCCCGGTTACCCGCTGATCGGGCGGATGCGCGGCTTGGCGGAGCTCCGCGGCGTGCAGCGCGCGCTGGCGGCGTGCGCGGATTGAACCCTCAGACGGTGCAAAGCTTGACGGCGGCGCGGAGCGACGCGAGCGGGTCGCGCTTCGGCAGGAATTCCTGGCCGACGAAGCCGCGGAAACCGGTGGCCTTGATCGCGCGCATGATGGGCGGGTAAGTGAGTTCCTGTTCATCCTGCGGCTCGAACTCGTTGCGGCCCGGGTTCCCTGCGGTGTGGTAGTGGGCGATGTACGGGGCGTTGTCCCGGATCGTGCGGATCACATCCCCCTCCATGATCTGCATGTGGTAGATGTCGTAGAGCAGCTTGAAGTTCGCCGATCCAACCCGCTTGCACAGCTCCACGCCCCACGCCGTGCGGTCACACATGTAGTCCTTGTGGTTAACCTTGGAGTTGAGGAGCTCCATCACAAGAGTGACCCCTTGCTTCTCGGCGAGACCAGCGATCCGCTTAACGCCCTTCGCGCAGTTCTCCAGGCCCAGCTGGTCGTCCATTTTCTCGCGGTTGCCGGAAAAGCAGATGAGATTTTGGAAGCCGCCGGCCGCGACCTTCGGGATGTGCGCCTCGTAGAGCGCCACCAAGGTGTCGTGGTGCTCGGGGCGGTTCCATCCTTTGTTGATACCGCCCACCGTCACGCCCTGCGGGGTCTTGCCGGTCGGATTGCTGACCATGGCGCAGTGCAGCCCGTGCTTTTTCAGCACGGGAAATTCCTCGGGCTGCAGCAATTCCACCGACTCGACACCGAATTCCTTCACCGCCGCGCAGAACGCATCCAACGGGATGTCCTTGTAGCACCACTTGCACACGGAGTGGCGGATTGCCCCGGGGTTTCCCGCGCCTTCCGCCGCGGCGGCGGAGCGGTTCAGCGAGGCGAGGGCGGCGGCCCCGGCAAGGCCTTGGAGCGCGGAGCGACGGGTGATTCCTTTCAGGTTCATGCGAGCACTTTTCAATGCCGCGCTCTCAACGCAAGTGCCGGACGCGCGCACTTGCGGAGCCCATGGTCCCGCCTACGGTCGGTCCATGAAATCCCCCATGCCTGTTTCCCGCCGTACCGCCGTCATCGCCCTTGGAGCCGGAGCCGCGCTGACCCTTTCCGGTCGCGCCCAGACGCCGCCCGCGCCCGCCTCAGGCCCGCTCACGTTGCCCAAGCTCGGCTACGCCCTCGACGCCCTAGAGCCGCACATCGACGCGCGCACGATGGAGATCCATCATTCGAAGCACCATCAGGCCTACGTGACCAACGCGAACAACGCGCTGGCGAAACTGCCTGACCTAGCTCGCATGGGGCCCGAGGAAATCGTGCGCTCACTTGGCAAGGCGCCCGAGTCCTCGCGGGCGGCGTTACGCAACAACGTCGGAGGGCACCTCAACCACGCGCTGTTCTGGGAGACCATCGGACCCAAGGGCGGCGGCGCTCCGTCCGGTGAGCTCGCCGCGGCGATCTCGGGCGCGTTCGGTTCCCTCGATGCCTTCAAGACCCAGTTTGCTGACGCCGCGATGAAGACCTTTGGCAGTGGTTGGGCATGGCTGATCCTGCGCGACGGCAAACTCAGCATCAAAACACTGCCGAACCAGGACTCCCCCTTGATGGAGGGAGGGCGCCCGGTGCTGGGGCTGGACGTGTGGGAGCACGCCTACTACCTGAAGTACCAGAATCGCCGGGCCGACTACGTGGCGGCGTTTTGGAACGTGGTGCGCTGGGACAAGGTCGCCGAGGTCCACGCCGCCGCTCGCCGAGGCTGAGACTTCTAGGCGCCCACCCGCGCCGCGAGGTCAGGTGCGGGTTCCGAAGAACTCGACGATGTGGCCCACATCGGTGAATCCCTGGTCCCGGAGAGATTTCTCCACCTGTTGGACGAGCTGCTTGATCTTCGCCGACGAATGCTCGTCCAAGGCTTCCACCTGGTTGGTGGTCTTGCTCAGCACGTGGTACGAAAAACGTTCCGTTTCCTCGCGAACGAGCCGGAAAAGCGTGGTGCCGTCGTGGAAATAGGAGCGGGCCACCACGCCGGAACGTTCAAATGCGCCCATGCAACGATAGACCGTGACGAGGTCGCAGGTTTCGGCGCCAACCGCCCCATGCAGCTGCTCTATGCTCAACGGGCCACCCGCGGCGGCCAGGGCGTCGAGAAGCGCCAGGCGCGGTTTGGTGACGCGTAACCCGGCCTTGCGGATCAGGCCCGGCATGTCGGAGGGAGCATCAGAGGAGGTCTTTCGGGCGGCGGGGGACATGTAAGATAATGTAATCTGTCGCCGGTCTGACGGATGCGCCACAGAAAAGACGTGAGAAAATTTTTTAGTCGGCTCGGGAATCACCCTACCGGGTTACAGCGGACTCCATGAGTGAGTTTCGCCGCCGGGGTTGCGCGCCGCCGCTAGACTCTGCAACTTCCCGCGTCTCATGGAAAACCCGGATTTTGGAGAAGTTGTCGCCCTGATCTGCAAGGAGGACCCGCGTTTTGATCGCCGTGCCTACGACTTTGTCCGGCTGGGACTTAACCGCACGGTGGAGGAGATGGCCAAACGGGACAGCACGAGGGCGGGGCGCTCGCATCATGTCTCCGGCCCGGAGTTGCTCGAGGGCCTCCGAGGGTACGCGCTCGACCAGTTTGGCCCCCTTGCGAAGACCGTGCTCAACGCGTGGGGCATCTCCCGGTGCATCCATTTCGGCGACATCGTATTCAATCTGATCGAGTACAATATCTTCTCGAAGACCGACAACGACCGCCGGGAGGACTTCTCGGATATTTTCGATTTCGACGAGGCCTTCGTGAAGCCTTTCCTGCCCTCCGGTCGCCGGGGCGGCCGGAGCTCCGCCCAGACTTATGGCAAAGCTTAAGCGCCCTTCGGGCCGTCGTGTCCGGGGGCGCGTTCCCTCCGTAAAATCCCGTGGGGAAACGTCCGGCGAGCGTTCGTTGCTCGAGGCCTTCTGGCGAGAGCCCGTGGTGCGCACGGTGCTCCCCAACGGCCTCACGCTGATCATTAAAAAGGACGACTCCGCGGCATTGGCTTCCGTTCAAGTCTGGGTGAAGACCGGCAGCATCCACGAGGACGCGCACCTCGGCGCCGGACTATCACACTTTCTCGAGCACATGCTCTTCAAGGGGACCGCGCGGCGTGCGGGGCGCGACATCAGCGCCGCCGTGCAAGGCGCCGGGGGCTACATCAACGCCTACACCACCTTCGATCGCACCGTTTATTACATCGATCTCCCGAGCGAGAGCGTAGGCCTGGCGATCGACATCCTCGCCGACGCGACGCTGAACTCGACCCTGCCGGCGGATGAGGTGGCCAAGGAGCGCGACGTCATCCTGCGCGAGATCGCGATGACGAGAGACGACGCCGATAACCGCCTCTGGGACACCCTGTTTTCGGTGGCGTTCCGCGAGCATCCCTACCGGCAGCCGATCATTGGCCATCAGGATGTTTTCTCGGTGGTTTCGCGTGAAGATCTGGCGGGATATTATCGTTCGCGCTACGTCCCCAATAACCTGGTGGTGGTCGTCGTAGGGGACGTCGACATCGAGGCCGTGCAGTCGGAAGTGGCTGAGCGTTTCGGAGGTGCGCCGCGGGCGCGTCTCGCCCCGGTGCTGGTGCCTTCGGAACCCGCGCAACTCGCCCCCCGGGAGGAGCACCGGCACGAGGAGGTGGAGGTCACGCGCTGTGTGCTGGCATGGCCCATCCCCGGCTTGGTGCACGAGGATGCGCCCGCGCTCGACCTTCTGGCGACCCTGCTGGGCCACGGCGACAGCTCGCTGCTTTGGCGTGAGATCCGGGACCGTCAGGGGTTGGTCCATTCCATCGACGCTTCCGCGTGGAATCCCGGAAGCTCGGGCTTGTTCTGTGTTTCGTTCACGTGTGATCCGGCCAAACGCGAGCCAGCGCGGCGGGCGGTGGAGAAGCTGCTGGCTGGTCTCACGCGGACCGCACCCGGCATACCCGACCTGCGCAAGGCGATGCGCCAGATGGTGGTGGGTGAGATCAATACCCGAAAGACCATGAGCGGGCAGGCCTCGCGCCTCGGGGTGGCCGAGGTGGTGGTGGGCGATCTCGATCACGGCCGCGGCTTCTTCGAGCGGCTTTCTTCGCTGCGGCCGGCGGATCTGCGCGCCGTCGCCGCGCGTTACCTCACGCCCGAGCGCCTGAACCTGGTTTCAAGCAACCCACGCGGAGCCGCCACGGCGGGTCCGCGGGTGACCTCGGTCGCGACTGCGCGCGCGGATTTCAACGAGGTGCGGCTGGCGAACGGGGCGCGGATTCTTCTTCAGCCCGACCATCGGCTGCCGAACGTCCACTTCCGGGTGGTGATGGAAGGCGGACCGTTGCACGAGTCCGCCGGCTTGCGCGGGGCCACCAGCCTGCTGGGCACGCTGCTCACCAAAGACACGCGCCGCCGGTCCGCGGCCGCGGTCGCGCGGTATATCGAGGAGGCAGGCGGGGCGATTTTCCCGTTCTCGGGCAACAACAGCATCGGTTTCGGCGTGGAGGTTTTGCCGACCGATGTGGATCGCGCGCTCGACGTGCTGGGGCAGGGGCTGCTGGAGCCGGCGTTTCGCGCTGGCACGTTCTCCGTCGAGCGCGACGCCCAGGTGGCGGCGTTGCAGCAGGACGAGGACGATGTCGTCACGTTCGCCCGCAAGCGCCTGCGGGAAAAATTCTTCGGCGCCCATCCGCTCGCGCTCGATGCGTCGGGTGACATCGCGGGAACCAAGGCGCTTACCCCCGCCGGCCTCGCGGCCCTGCACCGCTCCCTCGCGGTGGGAGAAAACGTGGTGGTGGCGGTGGCGGGCGATTTTGATCCGGTGCGGATCACGCGGGATCTCACGCGGGTGCTTTCACGCCTGACCGCGGGGCCGCGTCCCGCCTGGCGCCTGCCGGCCAACTCCCCGTTTCCCGCCCAGCCCGGGAACTTCACGCTGCATCTTCCCCGTGAACAGGCGGTGGTGCTGCAGGGCTTTCCGGGGCCGGCGGTCAACGAGGAGGATTTTCACGTCGGCGAAGTGGCCGACGAGTTGTTCAGCGGTATGGCGGCGCGGCTCTTCGAGCGGGTTCGCGAGGAGAAGGGGCTGGCCTACTTCGTCCGTTCCGGGCGTGTGACCGGCTTGGAAACAGGCATGTTCTACTTCGTCTCCGGCACGCAGCCCGGCCGTGAACGCGAGGTGCTGGCCGAGATTGACACGGAGGTCGCGCGGGTGGGCGCCGGGGGCGTGGAGGCCGCGGAGCTAACCCGCTGTGTGGCGCGCCTGAAGGCGGCGCGCCGGCAGTCGATGCAGACGAACTCCGCGCGGGCCATGCAGGCCGGGCTCAACGTGCTGCAGGGACAGCCCGCGAACGATTGGCGGAATTACGACGCCCGGGTCGAGGCGGTCACAATCGCAGCGTTGGCTGACTTCGCGCGCCGCCGCCTCGCGTCCAACCGGCGGGTCCAGTTGGTGGTGCGTCCGGAGTGAACGATCTGGCCCGGCTCTTCCCCGACGAGGACTTTCGCCATCACCTCACGCTGCGTCGAGGTGATCCCCGGGAGTTTCTCCGACTGCGCGGTCCGGGCGCGGAAGTTCTCGCGGAGCGACGTAAATGGCTGGCGCAGGCTCCCACGCGTTACGCGGCGCTGGAGCCCGCGGGGGAGGCGCCTTGGCGGGAACTTTGCGGGCGCGTCGCGCAATGGGGAGTTGCCGCCGGGCCGTTGCCGGACGCCGCGGGACCGGCCGAGCTCGGCGGTTTGCTGGAGCCCGACCTTCTGGTCTTGTCGCGGGACGAGGCGGGCGTCTGGCGTTTGCGCGGCGGCGCGCTGTGCTTCCCCACCAGTTGGTCGCTTGAGGAAAAACTGGGACGCGGGTTGGACGAAATCCACGGGCCTGTGCCAGGGCTAAACGCCGCGCTCGGGCCTTCGATCAATCAGGTCCTGGGTCGCCTGCCCTCCGACACGACCGTCGAGCGTTGGAACTGGGGCCTGGCGGCGACGTCCGAACTCAATCTGCATCCCGATCGGCGTCTACCCGCCCCGATGACCCCGGCGAAACTGGATTCCCTCTGGCTTCGCCTGGAGCATCAGGCGCTGATCGCGTTGCCTCGTTCAGGGGGTGTTCTTTTCGGCATCCGCATCTCGCTGCATCGGCTCGACACTCTGGCCGGCGCCGATGCCGGTCGCGGACTTTCCCGCGCGTTGCGCTCGATGCCGCCGGCGATGGCGGAGTATAAGCGGTTGGAGCCGGTGCGGCACGAGATCGCCATGGCGCTCAGTGCTTCCGGGGGTACGCGGCCCGGGAAATAAAAAAGGCGACCCGGAATCCGGGTCGCCTTTTGGAAAAAAGTCTAAGCCTTACTTCTTCTTCTGGCCGGCGTCGAACTCGTCCTTCGAGAGCTTGCCGTCGTTGTTCTTGTCGAGGGTCTTGAAGCGGTTCTCGGCCTTGCCGCTGTCCTTCTGGGCAGCGGGGGAGGCCATGTACTCCTTCTTGGAGACCGAGCCGTCCTTGTCCGTGTCCAGAGCGGCGAAACCGCCACCCTTCTTCTTTTCACCCTCGGCGGCGTTAACCGCGAGAGCCATGCTGAAAGCGGCGATAACCGCTGTGGAGATGATTTTGGTTTTCATAGGTATTGGAGTAACTCCGGGATCAGGACAGTTAGACGGTGCGCCTCCGTCAAGGTTACAGGAAGCGGTCCCGGGTGGGGGCCGCCTCAGCGCTTTGAGGAGAAGCCGCCGCTCCACATCAGCTTTTTTCGCACGATCGCGAAGTGTGAATATCCCGGGAGTTGGGCGAGGGGCAGTGAACGCTTTGCCAGGCTGATGTCGATCGGCTGGTCGCTGCCGGGCAGGAGCTTGTGGCGTCCGTCGGCCAGCACGAATAGCCGGGCGCCGGGCGAGCGGTTGATCACGGTGAGGCGCACCGAGTCGCGGAAGATGATGGCCCGGTTGCTCAACGTGTGCGGGCAGATCGGCGTCATCGCGATCACCCCGGCCCCGGGGTGCACAATCGGGCCTCCCGCGGAAAGGTTGTAGGCGGTGGATCCGGTCGGGGTGGAGAAGATCAGGCCGTCGCAGAGGTAATCCGTCACCAGATCCCCGTCCGCCCGGACCTCGAGTCGCACCAGACGGGAGTTTTTCTCGTCCTTGATGAGGATGTCGTTGAGCGCGAGTTCAGGCGCGCTCCCCTTGGCCGAGCATTGCAGCATCGCGCGTCCATCCAGCCGGAAGCCGCCCGCCAGCAACTCCGCGAATCGTCCGCGCGCCTCTTCAGCGGAAAATGTCGTCAGGAAACCCAGGCTGCCGCGGTTCACCCCGATGATTGGCACCTGCGCCAGCGCCGCCTCGCGGGCCACGCCGAGCAGGGTGCCGTCGCCTCCGATCACGCAACACGCGTCGACGCCCTTGAGAAACCCGCGGGGCAACGGTGAACGGGAGGTGCGTCGCAGGCGAATGCCCGCGGCGCGCGCGATGGCGGTAAGCTCGCGCGCGAGGTCATGCGCGCCTTCCTTCTGGGAGTTCACCACGAACGCCAGCGTGCGGATCGGTTTCATCGGGAGGCGGGCCCTAATCGGCCCGCTTTTCCAAACATAGCAAGAACTCGCGGTTCCCGTCCGCCCCCTCGATCGGCGAGTCCGTCGCGCCCACGACGCGGCAGCCGGCGAGCCGCGTCGCGGCGTGGTCACGAACCTTGGCCAGCGCGGCCTCCTGCACGGCGCGATCCCGGATGACTCCCCGCCCGCGATCCGCCTCCTCCTTGCCGGCCTCGAACTGTGGTTTCACGAGCGCGACCAACCGGCCGCCCGCCTTCAGCAGGGGCCAGACCGCGGGCAAGACCGACGTCAGCGAAATGAACGACAAATCCATCACGACGAGATCGAAGCCACTCCGTGGCAGATCCGCGGCGGAGAGATGGCGGGCATTGATCTTCTCCAGGTTCGTCACCCGGGGGTCTGAACGGAGCTTAGCGTGCAGTTGGGCGCGACCGACATCCACGCAAACCACGTTAACCGCCCCCGCCTGAAGCACGCAGTCGGTAAAGCCGCCCGTCGAGGCGCCCACATCCAGCACCTGGGCGCCGCGAGCGTCGATCGCGAAGGCGTCCAGCGCGGCGGCCATCTTCTCGCCGCCGCGGCTGACAAACCGCGGCGGTTGTTCGATTTCCAACGGCGTGTCGGCGGGAAACTCACGCCCGGGCTTCTCGAGGCGCTCGGTGCCGCGGCGCACCCGTCCGCTCATGATGAGCGCCTTGGCCTTGGTGCGGGATTCCGCCAATCCGCGGGCCACCAGCAATTCGTCCAGTCGCAGGCCTTTCATTGCAGGCGTTGTCTTCCGGGCGACCAGCATGACGTGCGGCCGCCAATCGTATCTCGCCGCAGAAGCGCTCCGGTGCGCGGACAGCGACCACCGTCGCTCCAGCGGTGGAGGAAAAGCCAGGAACGAGGGATGCCAACGTTGAGATCGGCCGGCAGTTGGTTGCCGCGTCCGGCGATGGCGTCGAGCGCCTGCCGGGCGACCGTACGGCATGCGCGCCAGAGGGTCGCGACTTCATCGGGCGAGAGCGCCCCGGCCGTCCGGGCCGGATGGATGGCCGCCCGCCAGAGGATCTCGTCGGCCATCCAGTTGCCGATACCCGGAAACCGATGCTGCATCAGTAATACGGCCTTGATTGGCGAGCGGGCGCGTCGACGGAGAAAATCACCGACCGCCTCGCGCGTGAAAGCGGGCGACAGCACCGGCGGCGCGATCCGGGTCCACCACGACGGTTCCTCCGGGCCGTCGTGGAACTCGATCCGGCCGAACATGCGGGGATCGCGGAAAACGAGGGCGTGCTGTCGGGTGAACAGCACCAGGTGATCGTGCCTGCCGGGTGCGAAGTCGGACGGCGCGACGATCAGTTCACCGGTCATGCCCAAATGAACACCCAGCCGGGCGTCAGCCCCGAAGCGGAAGAGCATCTGTTTCGCGGCGGTCTCCGAGGAGACGAGTTTGGCTCCAATCAAAACCCGGCGGGCGTCCCGGATCGCGATATGCCGCACGGGACGCTTGTCCGCGTTGAGTTCAACCCGCGTGACCCGCTCGCCGGTCGCCGCCAGCGCCCAGCGTTTACGGTAGAACTCGACCTCGGCTAGCTCAGGCATGGCGGTTTGCCGCCGGCAAGGTTGCCACGAGTTCGACGAGGCCGGCGTGCACCGGCACGCCTGGTGGGAGTAATCGCGACCAGCCCGCGGCGTCCAGCTTTCCGGTGCAGACGGCGGCCGACTTGATTCCCGCCTCCAGGCCGGCTCGCACGTCGCTTTCCCGGTCTCCGACCATCCAGCAAAGCGCCGGATCCAGCCGGTAGCGCGCGACGGTTTCCTTGATGAAGCGCGGGGAGGGCTTGCGGTACTCCACCGGGTCCTGCGGACCCTCAGGGGCGACGCAAACGGAGTCGAAAACCGGGCGCGGCAGTCCCAGTAATTCCTCCATCCGTTCGTTGCAGCGGATCACGTCCGCCATGCCGTAGAGCCCGCGGGCGATGCCGCTCTGGTTCGTGAGGATGAAAAGTCGGTAGCCGAGCCGTCGGGCGTTCGAAAGCGCAGTCGAAGCGCCGGGCAGCAACTCGACGCCGTCCGGCTCCCAGAGGTAATGGCGGTCGTGGATGATCGTCCCGTCGCGGTCGAGGAAGAGTGCGGCCCCGGGCGGGGTGCCAGCCGCAGGGGGAGGAATGAAATCCTGGATCACCGGCGATTGACGTAGGCCACAAGCTCCGCGGGGGAAACCGTCGCGGTGCCAAGCTTGCCGACCACGACTCCTGCGGCGGCGTTGGCGAAATGCGCGGCGGTCTGGAGCGGGGCGCCGGCGCACAGGGCGAGCACGAGCCCGGCGAGCGCGGTATCGCCCGCGCCGGAGACATCAAAGACCTCCCGTGCCGCGGTGGGGATGACCTTTTGCACCCGCCCGGCCGCGCTCAACAGCATGCCCTCCTCGCCGAGCGTCACGACCAGGTGGCGGGTGGCGTAACGTTCGTGCAGGCGCGCGCAGACCTCCGCGGCGGGGAAACGAGCGTGGGGCGCCAATTCCATGCCCGCCAATTGCAGTGATTCGCGCTTGTTGGGCGTGATGAGGTCGAGGCCGTGAAAGGCCAGGTTCCGTTTCGGCTTGGGATCCAGCGCGATGAACTTCCCGGCGTTCCGGGCCAACTGCGTCACGCGCGCCACCACCGCATCGTTCAGAATCCCCTTGGCGTAGTCGGAAAGAATGACGGCGTCGCAGGCGGCCACGGCCTTCGAGAGCAGGGCGTCGACGCGCCCCGTTGGGATCTCGTAGGAGCCCGGGGGTGCCTCGCGGTCGAGGCGGCAAAGCTGCTGGTGCTGCACCAGCACGCGGGTCTTCACGATGGTCGGCGCCGCACCGGGTGTCGGAATCGTCTCGATGCGCTTGGAGTGAAGGATCGTCGCGAGGCGGTGCCCCGCCTCGTCATCGCCGATATGGCCGGCGACCGTGCAATTCGCGCCGAGCGAGGCCAGGTTCAGGGCGACGTTCGCCGCGCCGCCGGCGGTCCACGTGTCCCGCGCGATGTCGATCACTGGCACCGGGGCCTCCGGTGAGATGCGCGTGGCGTCACCCCAGATGTAGTGGTCGAGCATCACGTCGCCGACCACGAGGATGCGCAGTCGGGCGATGCGCCGGAGCAGCGGCTTCAACTCCTTCATGAACGCAGCTCCCATTCGTAGGGGTGGCTGGAAAGCATCCGTGGACGTCCATCGGTCACCTGCACCACGTCCTCCACCCGGCAGCCGCCGATACCCGGGTAATACAGGCCAGGCTCCACCGTCACCACCGATCCGCGGCGCAGGGTGTAGTCGATGGAGCCGCTCATGCGCGGCGCCTCGTGAACCGCCAGTCCGAGGCCGTGGCCGGTGCCATGGAAAAAACCGACGGAACCCTTGGGACCGTGCTCGGTGCGGAACCCGCGGGTCTCAAAAACCTCGACGCAGCGCCGGTGGACGTCGCGGCCGTTGGCGCCCGTGCGGATTCCTCCCATCGCCGCGAGGTGGGCCGCGCGCACCGCCTCGACCATGGCGCGTTGCGCATCACTCGCGCGGCCCCGCAGGAAGGTGCGCGTCATGTCGCCGTAAAACCCGGTGGCGGTCACGCGGGGGAAAATATCCACGATGATGAGCTCGTGCGGCCGCAGGGGACCGGAACCGCGGTCGTGAGGGTCGCACGCCTGGTCGCCGCCCGCCACGATCGTGTTCGCCGAGATCGCGCCAGCCTCCAGGCAGGCCGACTCGATCGCGAATTTCAGCATTTCGCTGGTCACCGTCCTGCCGCGGTGCACCAGTTGTCGACCCTTCACCCGCGCGCCGCGCAGGATTCGCTCGGCGGCGGTGAAGCCCAGTGCGCTGCACCGGTTGCCCTCGCGGATCGCGGCCGCTTCGCGGGCCGTCTTGATCTCCCTTTCGGGAAAGAGCGGGCCGCTGGCGATGGTCAGGCTCAGGCCCAGCTCGATGAGACGCGCGTAAACCCCGGCCGGGAAATCATCCGGCACGGTGAACGCCGTCCGACGCACCTCCTTCGCCGCCAGAAAAATCACCTCGGCCGGACCGGGCCGCCGGTCGGTCCAACGGGCCCGCGCCCGACGTTGGAAATCCTCGAGGGGCAGCACCACGTCGAAACCGGAGGTCCTCCGCACGCGGCCGAACTCCAGCGCGCTCACGATCGCGTATTTCCGACCGCCGTGGCCGAACGCGATGAAGGGATCCGGAACATCCACCTTTCCGAAATAGAGCGCGTCGGCGTTGCGTTCGGTGTCGGCGTAAAGCAGGGGAGGCGGAAGGGTGGGCACGGGAGATGCGGATTGAAGCGGGAGCGGTCGCCGTTTAGCCACCCGCGCGTGAAAAATGCAAATCCGGTTTCGGTTCGTCTGCTCGCATCTCTCCTGGTCGCGGCGGTCGTGGGCGCCTGCGCGCGAGAGACGCCCCCGCCGGCCGGGAAGGCGCCCGTGGCCGCGACCAAGGGTGCCCTCGAGTTCTTTCCCGTCCGCCTGGGCGAGAAGACCGTCCGCATGCAACTGGCCGTGCGTCTCGATGAGATGCAGCGCGGGTTGATGGGGCGCCGGGACCTCGGCTCCGACGACGGCATGATCTTCGTCTACGAGAAGCCCCAGCAGATGAGTTTCTGGATGCGCAATACGCCGACACCGCTCGACATCGGGTTTTTCCGTTCCGACGGCTCGCTCGCCGAGATCCACCCGCTGCATCCCTTCGATGAGCGTGCGGTGGCGTCCGGCGGCAGTGATCTCCGCTTCGCATTGGAGACGCACCAGGGCTGGTATCGCGCCAACGGGATCCGGCCTGGCGCGAAGCTGGACCTTGCCGCGCTTGCGGCCGCCCTGAAGGCGCGTGGGTTTGATCCTGTGAAATACGGGCTTTGAGCAACGGGACCGAACCGCTCCGCTAGCAGTCAACCGCGGATAGAGCCGGATGGATTCACCTGGGTGTAGCCACGGCCGTCCGTCGGGGACCGTGCCAAAAGTATCCCCGCCGATTCCTCTGCGAAATCGCTCCGCTCTCCTGACCGCGGACCGCGCCCGGCCCTTTACCGCTCATACTATTCCCGGAGGGCTCTCCAGGTGCGTCTTGGATCCGGGTTCTGCCCGTCAGCGTGAGGATTCCTTGGGAATCTCGTTGTCGGTGCGGATCATGAGCACCGGGGTCTTGGTCTTCACCCAGACGTCGGTCTCCTTGAAGAATTTCGCGGGCACATTCTCGATCGCCTCGCCGACCGTCTTCACCGGGAGCAGGCTTCCCTTCTTGGTGGTGTTCCAGTCGTAGGCGGCGCGAAAAACCCGGTCCTGGGTCGTGGCGACGCTCTCGCTTTCGGGGATCTGAAGCACCCAGCCGGCGAAATCGTTCTTCGGCAAACGGCCCTCGGGATCGCTGATCAGGATCACGAACTGTTTTTTCATGGGCGGCGGCTTCTCGCCCTCGCCGGGATCGGGCTGGGCGGCGAGATTCAGCTCCTCCATCACGCGGCGCAGGACCGCGGGGGAAATTTCGTTCTTCTTCAGAACCTCGGCGACCTTGTTGACGTCGATCTTGGCCATGTTGGGTGAAAGTGGAGCGTGAGGGACACACGAAAGCGTCGCGCGGACCAAGCCTAATCCTTCCGGTGGCACGGGCCGGGCTTTACTCCCGCGGCCGGTGCGGCCTTTGTGCCGGCGATGACGGCGACGGACGAATGGTTCGATGTGGTGAACGAGCGCGACGAGGTCGTGGGGCGTGCGACGCGGCGAGAGGTGCATGCCCGGGGCCTCTGGCACCGCGCGGTGCACACGCTCGTGTTTGATCCGGCCGGCCGGGTGCTGCTCCAGAAGCGCTCGATGCTGAAGGATCTTTCCCCTGGCCTCTGGGATTCCTCCTGTTCCGGGCACCTCGATGCCGGCGAGGACTACGATACCGCCGCGGCGCGCGAACTCGGCGAGGAAATCGGCGTGCGGCTGGCGCCCGGCGTTTGTCCGCGGCGTTGGTTCCGCGTGTCAGCCTGCGAGGAGACTGGCTGGGAATTCGTCTGGGTCTACCACCACCCTCACGACGGCCCGGTCGTGATCGAGGAACGTGAGATCCAGTTTGCGGAGTGGGTCGCGCCGGCCGAGGTGAGTCGTCGCGTGGCGAAGGTCCCGGCGGACTACTGCCCTTCCTTCAAATTGATCTGGCCGCTGGCCGCCGCCCGCCTCGCCGCCGGGGAAGTGACGTGCTGAGGGGGAAGCAGCGCTACGCCGAGATTTTGGTTGGATTTTCCGAGGCGAATCTGCACGTTTCGCGCCTTCGGTCGCCAGAGTAGCTCAGTGGTAGAGCAGAGGACTCATAAGCCTTTGGTCGCCGGTTCAATCCCGGCCTCTGGCACCAATTGCGGTCCGGTGAAAAGCGGGTCGCCTCTCCGCCGGTTCAAAACGTGCCGCGGATCCCGAAGGAGCCCAGCGCACCGTACGAGTTGGCCGATGAACGGCGTGCGTAGGCCGGTGTGTCCTCCTGGTAGCGCGATGCGTTGAAGTGGACGTTCTCAACATTACGACAATTCACGAAGACCGAGATCCGCTTGGTGGCTTGATAGGTGAGGTTGAGGTCCAGCGTGGTGCGCGCGTCCTGGTAGACGAATGCCCGCGGCCCCTGGCCGGTGGACGGACCGCGGTTCTGTTCGCCGCGGTGATGCCATTTCGCCATGAACGTGATCGGGTTTCGCGTGATCGTGACGCCCCAGTTCATGCTCTCGGGGATGAATCGGTTGAAGTCCGCCGTGCGGCTGCCCTGGAGGCTAAGGCGTGTGTAGTTGGCGAAGACGGAAAAATGGCGTCCGAGCGGGCCGAGGGTCGCGAGCGACTGGCGCACGTTCAACTCGTAGCCGGAGACGCGGGCGTCGCCTGAGTTGATCGTGGTGTTCAACAGCCAGCCGACGTAGCGCGGATCGAGGCCGAAGTTCTCCAAATCCTCGGCGGTGGCGAAGGTCTGGTATGTGCCGAAGAAGTCGGCGATGTCCTTGCGGAAAACTCCCGCGGTGAGGAGTCCGCCGCTGTCGGTGTAGTACTCCGCGGAGAGATCATAGTTTTCCGCGGTCCACGGCTTCAGACCGGTGTTGCGGACGCTGATGTTGCCGCGGATCGCGGTGGGGTCGGCGTTCTCGTCCAGGTCGGCCTCGTTGATCGTGGCGTTGGGCACGATGTTCGTGAAGTCCGGCCGGCCGTAGGTCTTCGCGTAGGCGGCGCGGACGAGGAAGTTGCTGGTCGCGTTGAAGGTGAAGTGGAGGCTCGGGTAATAGCCGTCGTAGGAGCGTTCCGCGCGGTTGGCGCGCTCGAGGCGGATGAGGCGGAGCTCCTCCATGGAGCCGACCGCGCCGGCCTCGGGGCGCCGCACGCGCTGGCCGGCGGCGTTGCGCACAAAGGCGCCGGAGGCGGTGCGCTGCCAGACGTTGGCGGGCTCGAACACCGGGCCTTCGCCGAGGTCGGTGGTCTCCTCGTACCGCACGCCGCCGAGAATGGTCAGGCGATTGCCGAACAGGCGGGCCTCGGCCTGCGTGTACATCGCCTTGATCCGCTCGCGCAGCCACTCCGAGCCGACGATGCGGCTCTGCTCCTGGGCCACGACCTGCGCCGGGCTTTGCACGAAGAGGCTGGGGTTCTTTTTCCACGCCTCCACCGCGACATTGGTGGAGGTCCAGGGGATGTTGTTGAAACCGAAATAATTCGGGCGGTTCTTGTAGACCTGCGCGAGGAAAGGCGCCGGGGAGAGATCGCCCGGCGTGGCCGGGGTGTAGTTCCACTGGCGGTTCCACTCCCGGCGATCGCGCTCCTGCGAGCGGAAGAGTCCGCCAATCTGCACCGCGGCGGGAATGCCGCGCACGGAGAAGCTGCGCTTCAGGTGCGTGTCGCCGCCCCAGAGGTTCTCCTTATGGTCGCGGTAGGCGTTCGACGTCGCGGTCGTGAGGCGGTAATTGCTGATGTCGTTGATATCGAGTTCGCGGTTGGAGTTGTCGAAGACGCGGATGCGCGTGGGGTGGTCCGGCGTGATGCCCTCGAAGGTCACGCGGACCGGATTAAGCGTCGAGATGTTGAGTTGGTTGAAGCTGCCGTGCTCGTGGTAACGGCGCCAGGTCTTGGAGGTCGAGAGGTGCGCGCCCGCGTCGATCTTCCAGGTGCCGTTGTCGAACCGGTACCGCGAGTGGGCGGCCAGGGTGCGCGCCGCGATATGGATGAAGTTGCCGGAGAAGGTCACGCCGCCTCGCCCCGTCGCTCCCTCCGTGCGATCGGGACTGTAGCTGAGCGGGGAGCCGCCCGCGATGCTCGGCGTGGCGTTGGTACCGGTCGTGGCGGAGCGGTTGATATTGCCGTTCTTGTCCCGGTAGTAGGTCGCCTGACCGCCGAAGGAGAGGACCGAGTTGGGCGTCACGCGCCAATCCGCCTTCAGGCTGGTCGAGTCGCGGGTGTACCACTTCGGCGCGTCGATGATCTGGTGAGTCTGCAGGAACGGACGCGAGGGCGAGGCGCCCGTGCCGGCGGCGGTCGCGTTCCACGTCATCGCCGAGATATTCTGCTCGTTCCACTGCTTCGAGGACAGGCCGGTGAACACGATGCCGAAATCCTTCGTGATCGGCAGGGTGTAATCGAAATCGAAGCCGGGCTTGATGCGATACTCCCGCGTGTCGAAAGGGAAGGGCTGCGCCTTCAACTGCAGGCCGTCGCTGCTCGCAGTCATCGTCACGCGGTAGTTGAATTGCGCGCGGCTCCGCTCGAACGCGCTTTTGCTCACCATGTTCACCGTGCCCGAGATGCCGTCCGCCGGATTGGCCGGCGTGGGCACTTTCGTCACCTCGATGCGCGAGGTGTTGTTGATCGACACCTGCGTGAAAAGGAACGCGCGGTTCGCCGCGCTGCCGGACGCGTTGGCCAGCTGCGCGCCATCCATCGTCACCGAGGTGAGGTTGGGATCGAAGCCCCGCACCGCCACGGCGTTCGGCGAGGCGTCCGAGTACTCGATCGTCACCCCGGGCAGGAATTTCATGAACTCGGCCACATTGCCCTCCGCGACGTCGCCAAAAGCGTCGGTCGCCACGACGTTTTTCACATTGGGCGCGAATCGTTGCTCGTTTGTCGCGAGCGACTCGCCCTCGGTAAGCTTGGAGGAGGAGAGCACAAACGCGTCGAGCTTCACCACGTTGCCCGCGCCGCCGTAGTTGCTCCGGCTGGTGAGATTGAAGTCACGCCGCGCGGTCTCGCCGGCTTTCAGGTCGATCGCGGCGGTGACCGGATCCAGGCCGGAATAGAAGGCCTCCACCGTGGCGGCGCCCGCCCGGAGTCCGGGCAGGCGGAACGTGCCGGTCTCGTCCGTGAACACCGTCTGGTCGGTGCCCCGCACGCTCACCCGGGCGTTGTTGAGGTACTGGCCGGTGACTTCATTCTGCACGCGCCCGGTGAGCGTCGCGGTGCCCGTCGCCGGCTGCGCCTGCACCGGCGGGATGATGGCGGCGAGGGTGAGGCTGAGGAGCGAAACCAAGCGGCCGGGGAGGGTCGCCGATCGGGGAGTCGGGGTGGGCATGCCTGCATCGAGGCGAGTCGCCCTGGTCTAGTCGAGCGAGGTTTCGCCCGTGGGCTTTGCGGGCGCGATGTCGCGCGCCCTGGTTCAGCGTGGCAATCCCGCGACGCCTCGGGGCAGCGCGAAGAGGGCCGCAGCCTCCGCGTCGTTGAGCTCGCGGTTGAAAACCGCAAGGTCGTCGATGAGGCCCACGTAGGCTAGCCCGACGGTGAGCGCGGACTGGCTGACGTCCCAATTGAAGGTGTGGTTCCAGCCCGAGAAATCGCCCTGCTTGCGGCCGTCGAGATAAAGCGTTCCGCGGCCGTCGGCGGCTCCCGAGTTGATGCCCGCGAAAGTGACGAGCACATGGGTCCAGCGCTCGCGGGTGAATGGCGGACGGTGCACCGCGGTCATGGGACGCTCCGGCTCGGGCATCTCCTCCCACTTCCGGTTCTGCGGATTCCAGAAGCGTGTGACCGCCATGATCGCGAAGCGGAAATGACGCGGCGTATGATCCTTGCTGAACTCGACGAACAGGTTGCCCTCGTTCCACGCCTGCCCGACAAACTGCACCGGGTCGCAGTAGCCGGGCTCCAGATCGCGGTCGGGGTCGAGGCGCAGCCAGAAGGAGACGGCTCCCTGCCAGTGCTTCGGCTGGTAGCCGAGGTTTTCGCCGCCGCGGTAAAAAACCTGCGGCTTGATTTTGCGGCGAAACTCCAGCGCGCCGCCGAAACGGCCGGCATCGGCGACGATCCGGGTATCCTCGACCGGCGGAAGCCCGGGGGTGGAGTTGGCGCGCTTGGCGCGGTCGGCGGCGGTATAGACGCGCGGATCCCCCTTGGAAAAGGTGGCGTCGGCCGTCGTGTCGAATGGCGCGTGAAACACCAAGGCGGAGCGAAGCGCGGCTTCAGAAGCGGCAGCCATCAGCTGATGCGCCGACAGTGATGCCCCGAGAAGGAGGGCCGAAAGGGTTTTCATAGGGAAAGGCAACGCGCCGACTATTTCACTCCCCGCGACTTTGCGAACACGCCGAGGAGATTTCCAGTTCCCATCCACCCCAAAGGGGGCAGGGCGTTGAGTGTTTTTTTAGGCCTTCGGAGCAGCTCCTCGTAGCTAAACAGAAAACGCCCTGCCCCCATGCGGCAGGATGGTTCAGGAGCGGGCAGGGAGGAAGAGCGGCGCGCCGGGTCCGAGGGGCCAGCCGGCCCAGATCCACACGACCAGCAGCAGGGTCCAGCCCACGAGAAATGCGAGGGAGTAGGGCAGCATGGTAGCGACGAGCGTGCCGAGGCCGGCCTTGGGCTCGTAGCGCTGCACGAAAGTCAGGATCAATGGGAAATATGCCATGAGCGGGGTCACGATGTTCACGACGCTGTCGCCTATCCGGTAGGCCGCCTGCGCCATCTCGGGTGAGTAGCCCAGCAGCATGAACATAGGCACGAAGATCGGCGCCATCACCGCCCACTTGGCCGAGGCACTGCCTAAAACCAGGTCGATGACCGCCGCCAGCAGCACGAACGCGATCATCAGGGGAATCGGGCCGAGGTCGAGCCACCGCAGAAAGGCGGCCCCCTCGACGGCGGTGATCATGCCGAGGTTGGTCCAGTTGAAGAAGGCGACGAACTGAGCGATGAAAAACGCGAGTACGATGTAGCTGGCGAGGGACTGCATCGTGCGGGACATGCCGTTGATAACGTCCGCGTCGTTGCGCACCGTCCCGGCGGCGATCCCATAGGCGAGCCCCGGCAGCAGGCCGAAGAGAAAGATGAAAACGGGCAGCTGCCGCAGGAACAGCGAGCTCATGAAGTCGGGACGCTTAGGCTCCAGCAGGAAGCCCCCCGTCGGCAGCACACCCGCCAGCACGAACCCGACCAGCGCCAGCAGCGCCACCAACGCCGCGATCAGCCCACGTTTCTCCGGCCGGGTAAGCGCAGTGAGCGGCTGCGCCGGCGCGTCGCCCGTGTAACGTCCGATGCGCGGCTCCACGATCCGCTCCGTCACCCAAGTGCCTAGTAGGGTGATAAGGAAGGCCGACACCGCCATGAAGTAGTAATTCGCCACGGGCGTGACCACGTAGGCCTTGTCGAGGATCCGGGCGGCCTCCTGGGTGAGACCCGATAACAGGACGTCCGTCGTGCCGAGCAGGAGATTCGCACTGAAGCCGCCCGAGACCCCCGCGAAAGCGGCGGCAAGCCCGACAATGGGGTTGCGCCCGACCGCGTGGAACAGAGCGCCGCCCAGCGGGATCAGCAGCACGTAGCCGATGTCGCCACCCGAGTGTGACATGACACCAGCGAAGACCACCACCGCGCTGAGGATGCGGGGATGCGCGGACACGGCCATCAACCGCAGGACCGCGCCCATGAGTCCACTCGTCTCCACAAGCGCCAGCCCGATCATGCAGAGCAGCACGGTGCCGAGCGGGGCGAAGTTGATGAAATTTGGGAGTACGCCGCCGAGTATCCGCTGGAAGCCGTCGTGGTTGAGGAGGCTTACCGCGCGCACCTCCGCTCCGGTGGCCGGGTGCGGGACCGAGAGCCCGAGTGCGGCCAGCAGACCCGAAAGCAGCACTATACCCACGGCAAGGATCACAAACAGGGTCGCGGGGTGCGGAAGCGCATTACCGGCGCGCTCGAGGCCGTTTAGAAACCGCTGGAAGGCTGAACCGGGGGTAGGGGATGCAACGCGATGATCGCTCATGCCTTGGAACAGCTGTCGCGGTCCGCATCGGCGTCAACGCCTACCCAAAGGGGTCAGGGCGTTGATTGTTTGGGACGCGCGATTTAAACAATCAACGCCCTGACCCCTTTGGGGGACGGCTCAAAAGCGCGTGAGCACCGAGGCTATCATGCTCCTTGGTTCGCTCAGGGCGCTGAAGCTGGCGTAGTAATCGGCGCTGGTAAGGTTCTGCACCGCGAGGCTGAACGTCGTACTGCGGCCGAAAAGCCTCCGCGCGTAGGTGAGGTTTGCGTCGGCCTTGGTGTACGCGGGCGAGCGAAACTGCGGGAGATTCGGCAGGTTGTTGTTACCCCGCCGTTCGCCGACGTAAACCACACCGACGCCGGCACCGAGCCCCCGCAGCGGGCCGGATGAAAAGGAATAGCGGTTCCAGAGATTGGCCTGGTGGCGCGCGACGTTAGGGGGCGAGAGCCCGACGTTCGCGGGGCGGGTAGGGTCCTTGATCGTTTTCACGTCGAGGTTCGCGTAACTCAGCACCACCTGCCAGGGCCGCACCGGTCGCGCATTGAGCGTGAACTCAATTCCACGCGACCGGTCGAGGCCGGAGGCCGTATTGAAACCAGGATGCTCCGGGTCCGGCTGCAGCACATTGGATCGCTCGATGGAGAAGGCGACGATGGTGCCAGCCAGCCGCCCCTCGATCAGATCGAACTTCGGGCCGAAATCCCATCCCTGGCCGGTGACGGGCGCGAACAACCGTCCGGCGTAGTCGGTGGCGGTCTGCGGGGAGAACGACTCCGCGTAGCTGGCGAAGAATGTCATGCGCGGCGCGACGCGGAACGAAGCCCCGTAGCTGCCGACATCCGCGCTCTGGCTCGAACTGGCGGTGGTGCGGGCGAGCCGGTTCTCGCTGTTCTGGAAAAACTGCCCGTAGCGGTAACCTTGCATGAGCAGCAGGCGGTTCCGCAAGAGCTGCACGAGATTGCTGACCGTGTAGCCGCGCTGCCCCGAATCCAGCATGGTGTCGGCGAAACGAGTGGTGTACGCCGACCAGGGTCCGAGCGCGTGATCGGCGCGGGTGGCAGCGTCGACGTTGAGGTTGGGCGGATTTGTTGGCCGGCGAAACTGCTGGCTCCGGGAGTCGACCACCCCGGCATACTCGAAACCGAGGAACACCTTGTGCGAGATCCCGGCGTAGGTGTGGTCACCCAGAATGCTCGCTTGGGCGATGTAGTTTTCGTTGCCTGTGAACTGCACGGTGGGGATGCGAGCGACGGAACGGACGCGGGTGACGGCGTTGACGACGAGCGCCTGCGATCCGGCCATGGTGTTCCGGCCCTGTCGTTGTCCGCGGAGGTAGCCGCCGGCGCGAACCGCCCACCGCGGCGTGAGTTGATGCGTCAATTCAAGCGAGGCCTGCGCCTGGATAACCGCGGACGTGGACTCGGGGCCGGCGCGGTTGAAGTTGCGCGGGACATCCCGCACGTAATTGCCGGTCGTCGAGGTGAAGTAGATCGGCGGGATGGCCTGGGTGCCACGGGTGGATTGCCACTGGAAGTCGAAGGCGAGACGCGTCCGGGGCGTGAATGCGTACTGCACATTGCCGCCGTAGACCTTCCGCTCGCGGCCGGCGTAGGCGTACTGGCTCCCGTAGTCCTCGTACGCAGCTCCGAACAGCACGCGCAGTTTCTTCCCGGCGTCGACCGGCGTGCTGTAAAGCATCTCTGCGCGTCGGCTCGAATAAGATCCGTAGCGAACGCGCGCATGTCCGGCGGGGTTCGCGCCCGGACGACGGGTGATCATGTTGATGGTGCCGCCCGGTTCGATCGTGCCGGAGAAGGTGGACGACGGCCCCTTGATGATCTCCACGCGGTCGATGAAAAGCGTATCGGCCACTCCAAATGAGCGGTAGCCGTTGCGATAGCTGGTGAAGGACTGGAAGCCGCGGTTGTAGAAATTATTCCCAGTGACGTCCTCGGGCGTCGCATTGCCGTTGTCGGACATGCTGCCGCTGTACTTCAGAGCCTCGCCGATCTCCTTCGCGCCGATGTCCTCGATGAATTCGGCCGTGATCACCTCGACGGGGCGCGGAAGGTCGAGCAGCGCGGTGTTGAAGCTCGTGCCCGAGATCGCGTTGGCGGCCTTGTAGCCGTCGTCGCCCTCGGCGCTCACTTCAAACTGCGCGAGAATGACCGGCGCCTCCGGTTTATCGGGCGGCGTCGTCGGGCGCACCTGGGCGAGCAGGGTGGGGAGCGCAGCGAGCAGGGAGCCGGCGCAAAGGAGCCGCCGGAGTGCGGCGCAGGAAGGCGTGGTCATCGGTGGAAAGTGAGCGTCGGATACAAAGGTCCTTATTGGGGAACCGCCATCACCTGGCCGGCCCGGTTCAAAATGTCGTATAGGTCCGGATACGGGACATCCTGCACCGCCCCGTCGGCCTCAAGGGCGAGGGCCGCGGCGGCACCCGCCGCTTGCCCGAGGGCCATGTAGACGGGCTCCATGCGGATGGAAGTGTAGGCGACATGGGTGGCCGAGAGGCACACGGGAACGAGGAGGTTCCGGCACTCCTCCCGTCGCGGGACCAGGGAGTAATAGCTGATGCCGTACGGCCGGATAGTGCGGGACTCGAGGTGCGAGCCCTCGTTGCGGAGCCGCCCGTCAGCGTCCACCACCCGCGAGACGACGTGCGAATCGAGCATGTAGGAGCCGATCGCCACCGGGTGGCCCGCATCAACGCGTCCCTCCCGGCGGAGATTTTCCTCCTTCATGAGGAACGCGCCTCGCATCCGCCGCGCCTCGCGGATGTAAAGTTGGTGGGGGAAATTGCCGTTGTCCGTGAACTCGTCCTTGGGCCAGCCCCACGGCTTCATCTCTTCGCGGATCGCCGCCGGGACGCGCTCGTCGTTCGCCAGCACCCAGAGCATGCCGACCGCGAAGTCGCGATGCATCCGGTCCAGCCGCTCACGCTCACGGTGGCTGGCGGTCTGGTAATCACGATTGCCGCCGATGAGGTTCACCTGGTTGGTGTCGGTCTTCCGGTTTGGCATCGGCGTAAGGCTGATGATCTTTTGCAGAGGAGTGTCGGGCGCCAGTTGCAGGGTGCGCACAAGGACCTCGTGCCAGAGCGGGTTGAAGCCGGAGGGCTTCTCGATCGGCAGACGGTTCGCGGGATCGTTCGTGAGCGTCATGCGGTAGCAGTACGCCTGCGTGCGTGAGTCCCCGTCGCCCGGTTGGCCCCAGAGCTTGGCGTCGATGAAGGGCAGAACTCCCGAGGTCGGGTCGCCGGGACGCACGTAAGGGTCGATCGACTTTTCCCCGGCGCCGATCACTCCAGCCAGCCGGATGCCGTTGATCGTCTCACCAAAGTCCCGGTTGGCCTCGCGTCCGACGATATGACTGACGCCCGCGCGCGCCATCAGGTCGCCCTCGTAGGAGGCATCGACAAACACCCGGCCAGCGTGACGCGCCCCGTCCTCGGTTCTCAGCGCGACTATCCGCCCGTCCCGCAACTCGACAGCCGCGGGCATTTCGGCGATCCGCTTCCGGCGCAAGACCTCGACGCCGGCCTTGCTCAGCATGGCTCCGAGAATCCTTTCGGCGACGTGGGACTCGTAGACCCATTGCATGCGCAGCGAGTCGTTCTTACCGGTGTAGGTGCGTTTTTTCGACAGCTCGAAGAACTCGTCCCGCGTCTGGACGCGCCACGCCGAAGTTTGGAGGTAGTGGGTGTAGATTTCCTGGTAAAACTCCCGCGCGATTCCGCCGATCGATGCGCTGCGGTTCATGTCGGTCGCGGTGAGACCAGAAGTCGCGACTCCCCCGAGGTGGGCCGTCGGAGAAAGCAGCAGCACGGTTTTGTTCATCCGCGTCGCCTGGATCGCCGCGCTGATGCCGGCGAGTGTGTCACCGTAGACGACGACATCGTACGCGGCCAATGCGCGCGAAAAACCGACGGAGAGCAGGAGGATCGAGGGGAGCAGCTTGAGCATGTGGAGGAAAGGGCAGGGCGGTTGGGAGTACGGCCGGCGGGCGGAACGAGGGAAAGCCCCGCCGCGCCATCGCGGCGGGTAAGGGCGAGGGTGATGGTCTGCGAGCTGCCGGTCACGCAAGCTTGGGTTGGAGCATTTGGATTGATCGCTAAGAACGGTAACATCGCGCAGGTGGCGCGGTTCAACAGCGGGCTCTGCCCTGCTGGGCACTTTACTTCGCCCTGCCGTTCCACCGTCATTCGTAGCCGATGCCCACTCCGGCGGTGCCCAGCCCCATTTCGCGACGGAGGCTCTTCACGACCAGCGCGGCGGCTTGGTTGGCCGCCCGGCTCCCCCGGAGCTCGCGCGCAGCAGACGCCAAAGCGGGGGCCGACGGTGGGCAACTGGCGAAACTCGGA